>Ga0115853_100071_pt1 | contig 24263 bp, 30 predicted proteins | sample InSIn5gowninarea_FD_83867 | JGI IMG/M metagenome (GOLD analysis project Ga0115853, IMG submission 83867)
TCTTCTCAAGATTAGCAAGCACTACAAAATCCAAGGCGTTGAAGAAGGACGAACCAGTCGCTACTATCTGGCCTGGGCTATCAATCAATGCTATGAGCTTGAACACCCCTACCTATCCCTGAACGTGAAATCTCTACGCTCTCTGACACGCTCCCCGGGGATCCGTCTGGGAAGGACCGCTCGCAAAACAGATCTGGTGACGCTGCTCGAAGAAGCGGACAACGCACTCAGATTCCGTTTCTTGGATCTCCCTGTCGAGCTGCAACATACGATCTTCCGCTTCGCCCTCGACCAAGTGCATGCGTTCCGTAAAGATGCAGATTCGATGGAAATATACAGAGAACCCGGACCGGACGCCCACATCTGCCAATGGTATGATTCTGCAGGGGAGGGCAGTGCTTACGGCACGGGGAATGGGTCCCCCGGTGAGCACGCGATGCTTCTCACGTCGAAGGAAGTGAGAGCGCGCACCCTAGGAATGTTTTATCGAATGCGCCGCTTCCCACTGGTCAGTGTGGAGTACGATTTGCACACCGGCGGCCTCCAGAGTAGGAACACGCTGACCAAGACTTGGCTTCAAACGGACAAGGGGCGGCTTTCGGACCTCAAAGTGACGCTTATCAGGCGCCTGTCCATCCGCGTTTGGGTCAACCAGAGTAACTACAACCTGAACGTAGACTTCTGCGACAAGACGAGGGGTTACGATATCTCCTGGTGGTCGAGCTCGTGGCTGGCCCAGGAGCTGCCTGCTTCGCTGCAGCCTCACGCCCGAGAGAAGTTGGAAAAGAAGCTGAGAGCCACGCTCGAAGAGATGTGCCGGAGCCCTGGTGTTGGGAATTTCAGGCACGAAGACTTCGAGAAACTGGCAGGATTGTTTGCAAAGTGATAGGACAAGAGCAGTCCGACATCGACGGGTTTCTCTTATGAGAAATGGTTGAGAGCTGCAGCACGAATCAGTTAGAGGTCAGTCGTCATGAGCGGCAAGGACATCAAAAGAGCTGTGTCTCGCTATCACCAGAGGAGAGGGTGGAAGCTGGGGGACGAAATCAACGAGGAAAAGCCATGATGAGCAGCATGAGTTTTCAAAGAGCTGCATCAGGCAGCAAGGATTTTCAGGAAGCTGCAGGAGACAGCAAAGACATCCAAATAGCTGCACAAGGCAGCAAGAGCATCAAGAGAGTTACCATGATCCAGCACGGCGGGAAGCAAGACACGAGACGAGCAGTTCGTCCGACGGCAGGAAATCATGTCAGAATCCCTTGCACAGCTCATGAAATGCTGGGTTAGGTAGGGGTGTTCAAGCTCATAGCATTGATTGATAGCCCAGGCCAGATAGTAGCGACTGGTTCGTCCTTCTTCAACGCCTTGGATTTTGTAGTGCTTGCTAATCTTGAGAAGAGACTCGGAATCCGCTTTTTCTAGATATGGGTTGCATACTCCCTTGCGGAAATCTCTTCCGAAAACTTCTGCTTCGTTATACCTTTCGAGACGCGGCATTACGGCGAGCGAGGCCGAGACTTGAGCTGGACCGGTGGACATTGTGTCTGCTGCGTCAGATTAGCTACTTACTGCTCACGGCTGGGAAAGGGTTATGTCTTACCCGCGTCTGTGGCTGTCATTGTGATTGGGAGCGATGTCAGTTGAGTTCTGGCGGGACTGGAGTGCAGGAAGTTGGATCCAAGTCGATGGGGAGACCGCAATTTATATGCGCAGCTGTGTCGATTCGCTGCCTGATTGAGACTTCTAGTAAGTTACCAGAAAAGTTGAAAGTGAAAGGAGTGGGTGGAAAGTGGGGTGGAACGCAGTGAGAGAGAGAGGATTAAAACGGAAGAATCAGAGCAGATATCTTACGTCAACCAATCACTTGAGTGACAACCTAACAACACGGTTGCCACACGTCCCATTGTTTACTTCAACTTCTCTCACATGCGTCAACTTCACGTCACGTTTGCCGCTGCAAACATCCTTACGTGGAAGCACATCTGACACAAAACACAATCTCTCAGACTTTCTCACTTTCACATGAGGACAATTTGATCTCATAACCATCCCTTTTAATTTCAATCTCAAAATCTCGTCTTCATACTTGAGGAGTATGGCATGAAGTCTTTGTAGTCATGGTGTGTGCGGACATGTAGACATGAGCATCTTGCTCCTTTGCTATGAATGAGGAATTCTGAGTCTTTGCAATGTGGCTCTTGAGATGTGTGAATATTGTCTATCATCGTCCTCTTACGAGGGTACGCGATGATGCTCCTGCCGGACGACGGACGCTCCTATTGCAGCATATCATCCAGGAGAATTAGAGAGAAGAAAAGAAAGGGGGCATGGAGAAGAACGAGGTGTTGTAAGATCCACCACTCCTGGTGAGATGTGAGACCTTCTCTATGGCGCTTGAACACTATTTACTGCAAGTAGAACATGATACTCCCCAGCCCCCTAACTCGCTTATTCCAGGCCAAAAGTCCTTAACCGAGCGAAGAGAAGCTCTCACGCAGCGGGTCAGATCAGCGCGGTAAGCGAGATATCCCACACAAAAGGGGGCATTTTCTACGGAAATCTGGGGGTGGGAAACACTTGCATACATATCTATACATACCTGCCACTTTTTCTTATACTTCTTTGCTATCGCGGGATATTCTTCGTTTTGCCAGCTCGGTTCTTTTTGTTATATTACCAACTCGCCCTTTGCCAACTCGTCCTTTGTCATACTACTAACAAGAAAGCCAGCTCGTCTGGTGTTGGGCGTGTTGGCTGTGAAACCGAGCAAAGGATATTTTAAGACTTCAGCTTTCTCATTCCTGTCTTATGTTCTTTCTTCTGAATCTTACTACTTTGACTGCCAACTCCACAAAGAACTCAGTCTGCATGCTATTCGAGGGCGACCACAAGCATGGACGATTTCAGCAGCCTCAGTCTGCGAACCTCTTACAATGGCAATAGTACTCGTCAACTTCAACTTCCGACCGAGGTTCTTGCGATGGTAGTCGATCCTCTTGAGTTCGACTATCGAACAGGTGAGGTCGACCACAACAGCTTGCACAAACTCTGCCAGACTTCTCGCGATCTGTGCAAGATTGCCCAGCCCCGGCTCTTCCAACACTTTATCAAGACTCAAGCGCAGCTGAAGGAGACACCTCCACCAGACCGATTCCAAGCCCAGCCCTGTAACCCTCGAAGCTTTCTGCGTACCTTGATCGCGAACCCTGATCTGGCTTCCTCTGTCAAGGAAATGACTCTGTGCGCCTGGGTCGACGAGCGTCGGCGATCCAGCGCTCGCATCAAGGTCCTTCCCCCGGGCCCTCAGCTCTGCCTCAATCTCCGCAACGTTATTGATGGGTTCCCTCTGCAACAAGTTCTGAAACGCACGCTCCTTCATGAAATCTGGAAAGGAAATGAGGACGCAGAGATTGCGTTGCTGCTGTTCTTGACGACAAATGTGAAGAGTCTCGAAGTCTTCCTACCGACCGCTCGCTCTGTAGTCCCACCACCCCTGTATTGCTTCCCAAGGCCATTCGAGCTCGTTGCAGAAGCTCAACAAGCCACAGGCAAAACAGCACTGATCTCAAGCATTGGGGAGATAACATGTCTACGACCCGGTGGTCGCTTCTCCCTCTACTTTCCTGAGGCCTCCCTGATAGACCTATTCTGCCTCTCGTCGTTGAAGGTCTTGAACTTGGCCGGAATTAACTGCTTGAGTTACGACAGAGCTCGATGGCCCTGTCAATCTAAGACTTCCAGTATACAGCGACTGACGATCCGCGATTCCAGCCTTCCAGCCCATTTCATCCAAACAATGATCGCGACTTGTGCGTGCCTGGAGTCATTCGAGCTGATATGGCCGCTCAAAGTATCATGAACCCAATACAATCATGACCTGGAACAGCATCCACGACGCTCTCCGATCCCAAAAGTCGAACCTCATATCAATCACCATCGACGGTGGCGACAGTACGGTCTTAGGCAACTACCGTGAGCATGAGGGAATCCCATCCCTGAGAGACTTTTCGGCACTACAAACTCTGGAGCTCAACGACAACGCCATCCTTGGAGGCTGGGATCGCGAGATTGACGACTACAGCATGCTACTGCCACCATGTCTCGAGACTTTGACGATTTCCCACGCCAGCCACAACTTTTTCAAGGTACTCGAGGGCATCCTGTTGAAAGCGCCCTTGACCCTGCCAAACTGGAAACTCTTCACGGTGGGGCTCCTCGCGGAGATTGTCGACGCGCCGTATGACTACAGCGGGCCACTGTTCAAGAAGATCGAGGATCTCATGACTACTGCGGAAAGCGTTGGGATTACCTGGGAGTGGGTCGATGTGGTGAGACGAGATGACGTCGCGGGACCTCGCTATCCGAACCCGGATGAGATGCGCCTGGCCATGGTGTCTGCGTGGTGGGAGGATGACTAGTCGAGTAATGGAGATTAGCAAGTGATGGAGATTGGACTGTGTAGTGCTCGTGAAGTGGGCATCTACTTGTAGACTCGTGAGCGTGGTTGCCTGGTGGGATGCACAATCTCTCACTTGAGATTCAGTATATAGTGAATTGAGCCGCAGCCAGACCTGTCGTCGGAAAATCGATCCCATATCAGAAGACTAACCTCGAGATGCATTTTCCAAGCCAGTAGTTCCTCAAGATGTGTCAGACGACTCCAGGAATAAGTTCGAACCCTGATCCAGAAGAATGAGATTCGGATCCAGGTCCAGAGTTTCACCTCGGTAACAAACAAACAACTTTTTCTATCAGAGAACCTCAGAAAAACCTCGAACCTTCACGTCCAGCCCTTCAGACCGCCAAAGACAACCCCTGAAAGCTCCCCCGATGAACAAAGGCCCACTTCAACTGCACCTCCCTCGGATCCCCACCCCTACTGCCCAAAGGAAGCACATGCGGCACAGCCACAAGAAACACCCTATCCGAGATGTCCACATACCTCGCCACCGTGGCCCACATGTCCTCCACCAGCGGCCGCCCGATCCAGTCCTCCCAGACCACCGTGCGCATGACTCCCGCCCCCTCGAGGTCCACCCTCGGCGTCAGAGCAGGACACCTCCTGCAGCACATGACTCTGCGCACGCCGGTGAGCACCGCGTCGAACAGCACCTCGCGCATCGTGCTGCGGCCCCATCCGCTGTCTGCCACGCGTAAGGAGTCTTGGTGTTCGGAGGCGTGCCAGAGGTGCGTGGGAGTGGGGGTGATGGGCGGGGGGTGGGCGAAGGCTTGGTCGTAGACGAAATCGTAGAGGATGAGATTTGTGGCTGCGAGGGTGCTGGTCGCGTTGCTGAAGTCCAGACGGACGAGGGTGGCGACGTCGAAGAGGATGGTTTGCGGGCAGTTGAAGTCGACGGCTTGGCTAGGAGAAGGGGGGTGGATGTCAGTAAGGGTTCTCCGGGGGCCGGGGAAGGGTATGTATGATTGTCTTTCTTAGCTCTACCTAACGATGGGCTCATTCCAGAGCTACACGGCCGCTGCCGGTGTGTTGCATAGGGCATTCCCAGAATGCGCGACAGAGGGCGCCGGGCTCGAGAATGTGGAGGATTGCAAAGAATTGTGGAGGGAGCCCTTCGCCGGGCTGGTAGGTCATGCAGCACTGCAGGCCATGGACGCCTTCGTGGATGTCGAATACCGCCAGTGGTTGGAAACTGGGTCCCAAATCACGGAATGCCACCATGATCGGTGGGAGGAGCTCGTACGTGGCGAGGTTGGGAAGATCGAGGTAGCTCGCGGTTGGTCTTATGAACTCTCTGTTGGGCCCCAGAGCTTGGGCTGTAAGATCCATAGTGACTCGCGGTGTGGTACGTCTCCTCAAGACTTCCATCGCCGAGCTTCGCCCTTCTGCGGCGTCTGAAATCCGAGGGTTGATGGGCTCTAAGGGCTGAGGTTGGATCAGAGGCGTCCTTAGAGCTTCAAGGATGGTGACGGGCATGACTGGAGCGGACATTCTGAGCAGTTATTCTTGGTAGTCTTTATCGGGTTCGTGTTGGGATTCTGTAGAAGAGCTGATGTTTTGTTGAAGAGATTGTTCTGCAGAATTGAAGGAGAAGTCCTGGTATATATATAAAGATAGTTTGGGGCGCAAACATTTCATGCTAACGCATTCGATGTGGTAACATATTGTGAGTAGACATGCTTCATGCGCACCTTGGTCGCATGGTATATATAACGCATAAGCGCATGCCTGTCTGTGGAGTTATACCTTTAGACAGGCATGCGCCTTAACCCTTTCTTGTAGACCACGTCGGGTTATGTGATAGAGGGAGCGTATGCTACTAGGAAGAACAAAAACGTGACCTTACTTGGGGCTATATATATGTGGGAGTGAGTGCTTGCTTGCTGTGTGCTACCATCACAAGCAAGCATGCTAAGCTAAAGGCTGCACATGTGCTTCCATATGTGTTTGATAGCACGGCTACGAAGAGAAGATTTGAAAGCTTACTGGATAGTTATGAGCATGTGAAGGCTGGATACTGCAGGTGCTGCGAAAAGGACGATTGTGACATGACAACTGCTTGCACGGCTTGGAACTGAGGAAGAATTCACAAGCAAACGTTCTTTTTCTCATTAAGCACTGGACACGCACACCCAGGGGTTTGGTTCTTCCCGTGGAAACATCACTGGACCAGTACTTCATTCACCTTCTCAGTGAAAGGTTGATCGAGCAACATGGCCTTGCTACAAGTCACTGATCAATCACTGTACTCACGTCTCAACTCAAGTTGATAGGACGGACAAGGCATCGAAGGAAGATATTCAAGCGGACAACATCAAGGCATGCGAGAGTAGAAGGATGATTGAACCAAACGAGGTTGCTCCAGGTGGTGTCTCTGTACACACAACGGGATTTCCGATGCAAATCATGGCGTGTCGTTCCCGGGGGGTTGCAGCTTTCTTCAATCGACGGTCTGAACGTTTGACTGACATGGCAGTAGTACATGGTAGATCGGTCGGTCAGTTCACGTAGTCTAAATGGTTATACAGCACTCGAGTAGTGGTAAGAGTAGGAAGAAGTCCGAAGATCGGAGGGAGGAAGAAATGTGGAGCACGTCATGCTTATCGGACGAAACGACACCTTTCCCGATCTGGCAGCCACGGAGATAAGCAACTGCCGTGGGTGCGAAGAAGGACGAGGACGAACGACGAGGAAAGATGAGGTGACATGAAAGTGCCGTCCGACTGTGTTTCGAGCATTTGTTTTTGTCGCCTGATAGCGTGATTGATATAAGAAAACACTAGAAGGTCTGTAACAAGGTAAAGGGTTTTCTTTCTCTTTTTCGGTTCTTCGAACAGAAACACTTCTCCGTCATGTCGACACTCGCCAACTCGCTCCCCCTCGACTCCGAGTCCACGGCCGTCATTGTGCCTGGAAAGCCGGCCTTGACGAGGACATACAAGCAACTTGCCGCAGATGTGTCTGCCTTCCAAGAGAAGTTAGCGAAGCTCGGTATCACAGCCGGGTCGGCCGTGTCGATAGCATTACCCAATTCATATCCCTTCATTGTCGCCTTTCTCGCGGCGGCGTGGCAGCGCGGTATTGCTGCTCCTCTCAATCCTGCCTACAAGCAGTCCGAGTTTGAGTTCTATATCGATGATCTCAGCTCCGCTCTCGTTCTTGTACCCCAAGGTCTGGCCGATGGACCCGCGGTCAAGGCTGCACGGAAGTACAAGGCGGCAGTGGCCGAGTGTTACTGGAACGGGTCAGAGGTCGTTTTGGATGTCAAGGATGAGGGAAAGCTGAAGAACAACGGCAACAAGTCAGTGGAAACTGCCCGGCCAGACGATGTAGCTCTTGTTCTACACACCAGTGGCACGACGGGCCGACCAAAGGCGGTGCCATTGACCCACAAGAACCTGACCAGGACGATGCGCAACATTCGTCAGACGTACGAGCTTACTCCCAAGGATCGCACGATGCTCGTCATGCCCTTGTTCCACGTGCACGGTCTGCTGGCTGGGTTCCTCGCACCTCTCCTCTCTGGCGGCTCAGCCGTCGTGCCCGCCAAATTCTCAGCCTCGGAGTTTTGGGTCGACTTTCTTGAGTACAAGGCCAACTGGTACACAGCCGTCCCTACCATTCACCAGATCTTGCTCAAGAACCCACCGCCAACCACAAAGCCAAACATCAGATTCATCCGCTCTTGCTCATCCCCGCTGAGCCCAAAGACTTTCCATGAGCTTGAGAAGATGTTCGATGCACCTGTACTCGAAGCATACGCCATGACCGAAGCCGCTCACCAGATGACATCAAACCCACTTCACGGCAAGCGCAAGCCTGGCTCTGTCGGTCTCGGTCAGGGTGTCGAAGTTGCAATCCTCGATGCTGAAGGCAAAGAAGTCGCTCAGGGCAAGGAAGGCGAGATCTCGATCCGCGGCGAGAACGTCACCAAGGGTTATCTCAACAACGAAAAGGCCAACAAGGAGTCTTTCACCTCGACAGGCTTCTTCAGGACTGGTGACCAGGGAAAGAAGGACGAGGATGGCTATGTCATCATTACAGGCAGAATCAAAGAGTTGATCAACAAGGGCGGAGAGAAGATTTCGCCAATTGAACTGGACAATACCATGGCGCAGCATCCAAAGGTCGCAGAAGCCGTCAGCTTTGCCCTGCCCGACGAGATGTATGGTCAAGATGTCGGCGTTGCTGTTGTCCTCAAGGATGGAGAGAAGATGGAGGGCAAAGAACTGAAGGATTGGATGACTGAGAAAGTGGCCAAGTTCAAGGTTCCTAAGAAGGTGTGTTCAGCCTGCCCTCTTGATGTTGCTTTCGGCATCATGAATAAGCTAACTTCAAATCACAGGTCTTCTTCACCGACATCATGCCCAAGACTGCTACGGGCAAGGTACAGAGGAGAATGGTCGCCGAGGCCATGCTCAAGCAAGAAGCACCAAAGGCCAAGCTTTGAGTTGGTACACGTCCTGGCTCATACGCGTCTGTTAAATATGTATATATGCTCGTAAATATCGAAATGTCGCATAAGATAGTCGATGCCTAGAGACTCTTCTGGTTGAGATCATGTGCAAGGTATTGCCTGCCGGTCACGACTTGTTGACTCACTCCTCTCAGAAGAAGCCTAGAGGTATATATTGAACCTCAACTTGTTTCCTTCCATCAACATGGTGCAATAGCCCAGTTGGTAAAGCAGAGAGAGACCTGAGCCGTGGCCAATACGATTGAAAAGCCGTGTAAGCCCGTAATCGCCCTCGGGTCCTCTCTGTTTTGGTCGCGTGTTCAATTCCTGGTATGGTCAATTCTTTTGTCTGTCATATTACTACTTACTCATCCATCGCTGTTCATCCATTTTGTCGTTCGTCCTGCTCTTTACAACTCCAACCATATTGCATCAATATATTCCCTGACATCCGACATCGGGCACGACTCAAACTGCAATAATACCCCACCTCGTCTTCCCCGCCTCATGCCCCACGCACGTCACTTGGTCCTGATAACCACCTCCCCCCATATACTTCGGTAATAACACCGCAAAGATAAACATACCAAGCTCAACCCATACCTCTTGTCTATCCCATGCTCTCTCTCCTCCATCGAATCCCTCGCACAAGACCAGCAACTTTGTTCCCAAAGACTCTCCCTAGATTTTTCTCCACCACTATCGCAGCAATGGCCCCTAAGCACGAGTGGATAGTTATTCTCCCCGACCACGCCGACGCTCTGGAGAAGCGATTGGCAGTACGCCAGTAGGAACACCCACCTCTCCTTTCCTCCCATTGTACCCCCTCTCCTTTCCTCCAAACCTTTGTCCCTTTCTTCCCTCATCAACGCCCTCATTGACATCCTACAAGAGACCACCTCTCAAACCTCAAACCAGCAATCGAATCCGGTTTCTGGGTCATGGGCGGCGCGACGCTAGACCAACCGATGAAAGAAGGCGAGAAGCCTTTGATCAATGGTAGCGTGATGATGGCTGTTGCGGAGAGCAAGGACGAGGTGTTGGCCGAGTTGAGGAAGGATGTTTATTTCCGGGATGGGGTTTGGGATTGGGAAAAGGTGTGTACATGCTGATTGACCAACGACCCTTTTTTAGAAGAGAGAGAGAGCTGGGGAGGTTTACTATGTGGTCGTTTTTTACTGATTTGAGGACAGATTCAGGTTTTCCCGTTTAGGTCGGCGGTTAGGTCTGCGTTGTAGGTTTTGTTGGATGGATAAGAGATAGGGGATGCGGACGTTGCTCGATTGCGCTTCAAGGACTTGCTTCGTCGAGGGCAGTCACGTATGTTTTGTGAACTGAATCTACTCACTACCGTAATGCTCGGTGATCCTGCATTATCCCTGCAACGCGCCCCTTTGAATGGTTGTGTAACAAAAATGATCCACTGCTTTCGAGAATCGAGGCCCGAGATGAAAGCGACTACAATCAAAGAATAAACCTGAGCCCTTACGAAGAGAGACAGACTCGTCTCTCCAGCTCACTCGCTCCCAAACCCCATCCCAGGTGATGATCCGTTGCAAAGATGCCAATGTAATTCCGCATCCATCGCACGAAATACAAAACCCCAAATCTCTATACCGTTTCCCTAGAACCAGTTCTTGCCAATCTAGCAAAAGCAGGCGAACACCTCCACCCTTGCTGCTTGCAGCAAATAGAGAAAGGAGAGGTAGCCTCTTACTGAGGTTACTCGTGCGTCATATTCAAAAACAACGCTTCTGGATAATGCTGCCAAAGAGTATGAACCATTTCTCACCTTCTCGAACGTTAAATCAGTCTTTTCCTGTTGAACATGTTGAGATTCCTGCGAGCGGCGAATTTTTCCCTTACAGGAGTCTAGCTACAACACTATTGATACGAAAATAAAGCCGGGAACCATAGCGATAAGTCCAGCACTGCATTGCATCACACTGTAAATGTACAACGAAAACGGAAGTCTTCAGTCTCAAGTTTTGGGGTTTCGATGCAGTAGGCAGCTGAGTGAATGGGTGAGTGAGTAAGTCAATGAGCGAAAGTGTAGACGAAAAATCCAATTTATACAGAACAACAAGATATCCAATCCCAAAGAACATATAGGTTACTTCTGCTCCCCACGTCTCGCTCTCCTGCTTCGCTCCTTCATCAATCTAGCTATCTATCCATCCATTCATCTATCCATCCATCTATCCATCCATTCATTCATTCATTCATCAATACTTCCCTCCGACCTCCGACTTATCAGACTCATCTCCATTTTGCCGTAATTTCCAGCCCAGTAAGCCCCGTAAAGAACAAGTGGAGGGAGACAGAAGGAGGATAAACCATGACTTTCAGGACAGCAAAAAAGTATAGGAAAGAAAAAGAAAAGAGTAACAAGAAAACAGGAAAAGGAAAAGGAAAAAAAACGCCGCTAGACGCCCAATTGCTTTGTAGCGTTTATATGCGAAAAAAGACACCAACTCCCGTGTTGGCTTGCAACTCTTTAGTGAGTGGACTATTCCCCACCCCGAATCTGTTTCCTCTTCCTCTCCTTCTCCTTCTCCATTTCCCTTTCTCCCCTCTCTCTCTCTGTCCCTCTCTGTCCAAAAAACACAAATCCATCTGTCGAACACAGTTCCCAATATCCACACACCTTTCTCTACTCCTGCCCGAAACCCATAGTCTCCTCTACAGCCCACATCAGTTTCCCGTTGAGGGTTTCATACGTCTTGTAAGGGGGTAGATCCAGCCTGTTGAAGCAAGTGTGAGACTTGGGCAGCTGTGTTTCCTCGCCGGACTTTTCAATGGTGAAACGACGCGGGCCGTCCGAGCCCTGGAGATCCTTGAAGCCGTTGACCGGGATACGTGATGTACCCGTCGCGAACTGCAGGAGACGTGATTTTTGCTCAGAGTCCCAAGAACGGATACACTATGAACATGATTGTCAGTGGTCGTGTCAAAATGTGTTGATGAGGATGTGGTTGAGACTGACCTTCCAGAAATTTTGGATGACGGGATCCTTCTCGTCGTAACCACGGTAATCGGTGTTCTTGATCCAATCATCGACATCAATCTCACTGATACCACCGATGAGCAGCTCAAGCTCTCTCTCATCAAAGACGTTGACGAGATCAGCAGGGACGAGCTCGTGGAAGCCTTGAATAAAAGCTTGGAACTGCTCGTCGACACGCTTCTGAATGCGCCATTCTGTTACGAGCCTGTGGAAAAGCAAGGTCAGTACCATTCGTGATGAAGCTGGAATATATGGAGGCAACATACTCGACGTATTCCTTCTTGTTCTCGTTTGTGACTTCAATATCCCTACCACCGGGCTTGAGGTCTACAGTCTGCCTTTCGCCAAAGACCTCGTCTTCGACAGAGAAATGCTCGAATATCACATTATCAATGTCGTTGTCACTGTCTCAAAGTCAGTAGCTTTTTCCAACAGCAAACGAAACGGGATGGAAGAACGTACAGCATCCAAGTCAGCGTTCGGTGATAGTCCGCATCCACACCCTCCATATCAGCAAGCGAAACCTTCTTCCTGAGAATCATCTTGTAGAAAGCACCAATGAAAAAGGCATCCAAGAAACGCCGGTGGAAAATGGCAAGACCGACGACACGCCCGATAAACTTGAAATAGCCAAGATGCTCAGGGTTGATGCCGGAGTGGGGGTTGATCTGTAGCGTATAGTTGTCGATGGCCGAGTACTCGAAGAGGCAGTAGAAAGGGTTGAACATCTCGTGAGACAGCAGGAAGAAAAACTCTCTCGAAAGACCGCCGTAATCGAGACCGTCTTCGCCGTCAAACTTGATCATCAGCCTCTTCTTCAGATCACTGGGACTTTGACGCATAATCTCGGCGTATGAATCTTCGAAAATGTGATCTCTGCGGACTTTGACATGACACTGTCCGGACAAGATGCGAAGGGCTGGCTGGGAGCGGAAATAAATAAGCTTCCTCCTGAAATCACGCTTATATTGCGGCACGTTCTGATCGAGCGACGAGGGCAGTCGAGGATCGTCCCAGGTGGTGGTTTTTGTGTTGTGATCGACGAAATAGACACGAGCGGTATTGGTAAGTCGCATTTCCCAACCACTGGGCAGGGGTCCAAGTTGTGATACCGGCTGCTGCTGGATCGTGCTGTTGCTCGGACTCTGACCGTTGGGGCCGTACATACGAATGTACTGCTGTCGCCTCGGGTCCACCCATGTCGTCGTCCTGGTGTTGTGGTCGACAAAGTAAGAGCGGCCCTCGGGGGTGTGACGCTGCTCCCATCCAGCAGGTAGCTCGCCTGAGCCGGCCGTGGTGGCACCAGTTGCCAACATGGACACTGCATTGGCAGAAGCTGCGCCGTTTGGAGGAGAGTTGTTGCTTCCCTCGTTGGCCAGGCTGGGCGAACTGGCACCAGTCCGATCGTCGGGAAGCATTCGGTTCTGATGGCTTACGCGTTGAGCGTTTGTCTCGCGGTCTACTGCTGCACGTTGGGCGCCCGAATCAAAGTTGCTGGTTGGCCTTATCCAAGTGGTCTGACGCGAGTTGTGATCGACGTAGTATGTTCGGCCAAGATTGTCTTCTCGCCTCTCCCAACCGCCTGGTAGTCGGCCTTGAGAGTCTTCAAAAGCCGTGAGGCCATTTGCTCTGGCGGCAGCACTAGCTGCGCCTGTCGCACCGGATGGCGGAGGTGGACCAGTGGGGGCGCCAGGCGGAGCATGCATGTCGACCTGTGATGCGGCGGCAGATGATGGACCGCCGTTGGTCTGCGGTACCGAAGTGGTCGAGCGTTGCGCGGCAGATGGTGTAGACGACGAGTTTGCGGCCGGTCGTTGCAGATTGGTCGAGAGGTTGAGGATCAGCTTTCCATTAACGACGACATTGTCATTTGATTTTTTGAGGTCGCGTGTGAGCATTTCTGAAATGGGAGTAAATTTGTGTCAGCAGGTGTGTGCTGCATGAGCGCCAATAGCAGAAGGAGTAGCAGCAGCAGCAGCAGCTTAACACGTGCTTGGCTGCGGACATCCACTAAAGTTGAGCTTGTTGTCATGACTTACCGTCACCACCTGCATCAAGGTCAATAACGCTGCCAATCTTGACATTGACAACCCCGAGGAAGCCCTGGTCCTTTTTCTTGAACTTCTTCTGGTCAAATATCTGAACCGCGAGGACACTGTCTTCGTTCGCGCGCCTGTTTCTCGACATCAGCGTGTTACTTCTCGGGCTGCGAGGTTCTTCCCGGCATCGAGTGTCGCTTGTGGAGGGAGAGAGCGGGGAGGAGGGGACGGAGTGTTAGGATGGCAAGGCAACGAGGCCCGAACGGAAACAACAACAGTAAAAGGGGTGAGCGTACATGTCGAAGCTCTCGTTCCAATACGGGTTCAGCGTCTTCTTGATGACTCCAGTCGTCTTGGTCTGTTCTCCGTTGATGGTTGCGACGGCGAAAGGGTCGGGAAATCCTACATGGGTGTTATGAGCTTCGGTGTCGTGATATTCAGAGAGAAGTCGACGACGACTTACGGAAGACATCTCGCTTGTAGAGACCATCTGCTGCAATGACTGTTTGCACGTATGATTAGTCTTGCTTGGTCTTTGCTACATATGAATGATCCATCATCGTACTGGTGACCCTGAGGTTAGGCTCCCGTGGGACCTCCATCTTGCGTATACGACGACGACGGCGACGACAGCGGCAGCGGTTACACCGCTTGTCTGTCTTCTTGTTGTTGTTGTTTCAAGGCTCAACAGCCTCTTACGCCGTCGTGGGTGTGTCGATGCAGCTCTGGTTCTGATGCGCCAGGTCGACCGGAACAAATGGCGCTTGTGATGCCTTTCGTAGAGGGTTCGGTGGGTAGCGGTGGTCCTACTGTACTGTCCCGCCAAAGACGACGACGACGACGACGACGGCGGATTTTCTCTTCCTATTCCGGCCGTGTCCAATTTTAGACGCAAGCGATAAGCGAAGAAAGGTGGTGTGGCTATGCTCTACAGTACTGTACGCTGCAACAGCCAACGAGGACGACGACGGGGACGACGACGACGACGATGATGCTACAGTAATAATGATGATGATGATGCTCTGCTGCAGCAGCCAGCAGCAGATCAACTGTTCAACCGCGTCGGAGGCAAAGCGTCCGAGGAAACCAAACTCGAGTCGAGTCGAGTCCAGTCGGCGCAGCAAAAACTCCAAAAACTGTGGGCCGATTCGACACTACTGAGAGTGTGAACAACGACGGCCAAGAGGCGAGAGCGGGACTGCTTGTACGAGTATAAATTGGCCTCGAAATGCCTGAAGCTTCACAAACTGTACTATACGTTTGGAGGCCGAGTATTTGACTTGGAATGCTCGATTAATAGTGGGGTGGTGATGATGATTTCCAGTATTGTTATCAATAATGTCTGGCTGACCAATTTGTTGGTCTTTTGCAATGGAAATGGACAGACTGCGCCCGCCTTTGTTTGTGAGCGAGCAAACTCTGTAACAGTAGCAGCTCAAGAGGGGTTCTGCATGACAAAAACTGGACTGGCCTGGCTTGCGCGGGCGGGTGCTCAGAAACAACTCAATTCGAACAACTCTCTCTATCGGTTGTCTCAAAACTCACCGATTTCATGGCAGAAACATTTTAAACTTCCCTATCGTTTCCCTCTTCCTGGTCTCGAAGAGAAACACCCCTGCTCAACACGACAGCGCAGACAGAGACATGGACGGTTATACACTGATTGAAGCAAACGTCTCGTTTCGTCTTAGCTTGACTTGTTAACCTTGTACAGTAATCCCTCCCCTTCACCTAGCCGCATGTAGCTTGCACCACTTCCTTCTTCTGCTAGCCGACACATCCGCAGTATGCGTATTGGCTGCTACTGTACTATTACGATGCTGTACTTGCTACATAAAAGCAATTCGTCCTGCTCGTGCGGGCACGGCATGGCATGCGACAAAAATAGCTTCGACGACATCTCTTCTGGAATCTCTCTACCGCATTCCCTTTTCGTGCATTGCATGTGGCCGAGGATCGAGACGCAGTCAACACGCTTGCAAAAATCTAACGAGTGTCGCCGCATAAAATGCTTTGAATCAGAGAAGCGAAAAAGCGACTTTACTACTGCAAATGCCGTCATAGATATGCCTTGACACACACTCCTTCTGATTGGTCTATTCGTCTGTCGTGTGTCCAAACTCACACGAGTCACATCACAACGTCCGCCAAGACTTATGCTTCCTATCATCGACGTTCCTCGGTCCATTCTTGTTTGCTTCTGCAGCAAAGATAGCCCGAACATGATACTCTAGAGTAGTACTCGGAGAAACTCCGCCAATCCTCCCTCTACCCATCCCAGGTCTTCGTTCTCCCAGACGCCAGCGTCTGCCGTAATTGTAAACTTGTCATACTACTAAGGTAGGTAAGGCAAAGCCACTCGTAGTCGTCGACAGATGCCCCTCTTCCCCCATCAACTCCGATAATGAATCCCCACCACGACCCCAAGATCCAACATGACAAACAAACTCTCCTCCACGAGGAAGGCCACGTGCAAGAGACACCCTCACTATCGGACCCTTCAAAGACTGCTTCAGCAACCACAGCCATAGCCGTGCCCATAGTCCAACAAAATGTCCACCACTTACCCGCCCCTTCAATATCCCACCAGTTCCGACCGCTGAGCCCTGATGCGACGAGCAACCTCTCCATAGAAGAATACACCCGGTTTCATCCATCGACTAGTCGTTATGAGCCTCCGGATCTCACGGAAAAGGAGCTTGCCGACTCGGTCTCGCCTTGGAGAGCTAGAGTTAGAGCGTTCTGGGTGCATAATCTGGGCTTGTTGTATATGCTCGTCGCTATGCTTTTCGGGTCTCTGATGAGTGTGACGACGCGGAAGCTGGAGATCGAGGGGAGTGGAGGGAAGGGGTTTCATCCTTTTCAGGTGAGTCTGTTCTTCCTTCTGACGTGGCTTGGGACAGCGATTCATCTTGCATGAAGAAATGGAGGAGGGAAAGTAAGAGAGCGGTTGCAGATGTCGATGACGATCTCGGCCTGTTGTGCAAGACTGACAAGCTGACCTACAGATCCTGTTCGCTCGCATGAGCATTACGGTACTGCTCGCCATGCTCTACATGTGGTATACGCGAACTCCGCATTTCCCTTTCGGACCTCGAGAAGTGCGACTGCTGCTCATTGCGAGAGGCATGGGTGGTTTCTTCGGCGTATTCGGACTCTATTGTTGGTGTCTCCTTCCTTCTTACCTCTTGTCCCTTTTGGTCCTGTTCATTCCCTCTGCTATTCGAACACCCGAGTGACTTACATGTTCATCAATCTTCAGACTCCCTGCTCTATCTCCCCCTAGCGGACGCAACAGTCATCACCTTTCTCGCGCCCTCACTCACCTGCTGGGCCTGTTCCTTCTTGATTAAAGAGCCGTTCACAAGAGTGGAAAAGGTCTGCTCGCTGGTGGCTTTCGTGGGCGTCATCTTCATTGCACGGCCCACCTCTTTCTTCTCATTCTCGTCGTCCTCTTCGTCCGAGAATGCACCCCCAACCAACACCACGCAAAGTCATGTCCCGGACGCCGGTAACTACGACAACGTGACGCCGACGCAGAGGTTGGCTGGTGTGGGCGTGGCGCTGGTCGGTGTGTCTGGGAGCGTGTGCGCGTATACGACCATAAGATGGATAGGCAAGCGCGCGCATCCCTTGATATCGGTGAATTATTTCGCCGTGTGGTGTACCATTGTGTCGACGGTGGCGCTGCTGACATTGCCTGGGGTGGGGTTCCTGTTACCGGCGAACGCGAGGGAGTGGGGATTGTTGATTTTCCTTGGGTGTGTTCCCTCTTGTCTCTTCGTCTCCTGTCCTGCCATCCAATCAAGCTTCTGTTCTTGCGATGCGTTGGGTGCAGTGGATGGCTAACTTGCATGCTCTACAGTGCCTGCGGATTCATCATGCAGTTCCTCCTCTCGGCCGGGTTGTCATACGAAAAGTCGTCGCGGACGACAAACATGACGTACACGTCCATGCTGTTTGCATTGACGTTTGACAAATTCATGTTCGGACAGACGCCGGGGGTATGGTCGATTGTCGGGAGTACGTTGATTCTGGGAAGTGCAGTCTGGATGGCCGTTAAGAGAGATGGCAGCAGCAGCGGCGGCGGCGGCGCCAAAGACGTCAACGAGGACAGCGCACGTGCTGATGTTAGTGGTGGGGACGAGGAGGAAGGAATGGGGTTGATGGCCGCCATGGAGGATGGAGAGGTCGAGACTGGGCGGGACATGGCAGCGCGGGACGTTGAGATGAGAAGCCTGCGTTGAGGGGTTGGAGGGGGCCCAGAAGGAGAAGGTTTGAACGTGGAGAGGTCGAGACAGGAAAGGCTGTGAAAGGGGGGAAGAAACTTGATCTGGCTGAACACTTGAAACGACAGATATACATGGACTCCTTGCCTTGTATGTCTGCACCATTATTATAGATGATATTCCAAGCAAGCAAGCTCCAATAGACAATGTCGATCAACTTAGCTCCTATCAGGTGTGCATAATCCATGTCGTCTACCGACCAAAGGGAGGATCCCATCAAGTCTGGAGGACAACAGAAGCCGTTACAGACTAGCAGCACCTACCGACATGATGTTGTTGTCGGTTCTCGCCCCTATGGTAACAAGCACGTTTAACACAATAGACAGTCGTTGAAGATAAGAAATGGTGTCGTCGAGTGCCGCAGGCAGACAAGAAAAAGCTTGAGCCGAAGGAGGGAGACTGAGAGGGACACACAGACACGGGAGAAGTGATAACGATTAGCGGAAGGGGAGACTAGCGTGAAGCAGGAGCGTGACTAGGCTCAAGCCGGCGTTTCCATTAACAGCGGCGAGCTAACCTGTTCCTGAATCAAATGCAGGGTTTCTTGTTTGTGAATGTTGTGATCGGAAGAGCCCTAGGAACATTTCAGGAGTCAAATCTGGCGTCGTTAAACACAACAAAGCCTTTAATGAACACAGTCACAATGCAGACTAAGCGAGCGCACAGAGAGAAGAGGTGACTCGGGACGATGATACGATAGAGCTTATATCGTCGCTAGGACTCTACTCATTCGTCATTACTAGGACACAGAGCAGCAGCAATAGGCGGCCAAAACGGTCGGTAATTAGCATCTCGAAAATCGCCAACAGACAGGGGTAAACAATCAATCTACCGCCTCGACAGCAATAATGGTCTTTGCTTGACCATCAATGGCTGACTTCGTGGCGCCGTCGCCAAGGAGGATAACTCGATACAGCCCTGCCAGTCAGCCAGCGTTCATTCCTCGAGCCTCTCTCTCTCCCTCTCCTTCTCTCGCTCTCTTTCTTCCTCTCTCCATTTCCTTGGTTTCTCTCTTCTCAGGTTGTGCATTCAAGTCGAGCATTTCCCACTCTTCCTCCTTTGGTCTTTTCAGACCGTGACGCTCTTTAGTCCTCCCCCCGTCCCTCCTTAGTCCCTCACTCTAGTCGTTCATTTCATTGTGGATAATCTGCTCCTTCTTGGTCAACATTGTTTCCTGACTGTCCCGAGCCGATCAATTCTCTGACTCGCTTAATCACTCTGTCCCTCACCGCACCTCGTATCTCTATCAGGAAAACCCAGCATCACATAGAGTCTTGTTCGAACCACGGCATATGCAGGTTGACATCAAGGACGACATAATCACGCCTGTAACCAGTCTACCTACCTTAATCAACACTCGTCCAACTCGATAACAACAACATCGGCGCCGGCAAGGACGAGTCGATACACGGAACCCTCTGACTTGAAAAGATGAAACTCCAGCTACCCTCACATAATGCATTGCATCTTTCACATAATGACCTCTCGACAAATCTCGCAAAGGCGGTAGTACACGCGAGCCGGAGTCTGCAGCAGGATGCTCCTTCAAAAGTTGAGCGATCGGCGGCCACATCCACGACATGCAACTCGTCCCAATGCAAGACACCGGCGCAACAAGAAAACACGACCAACATCATCATTGGTCTGACAGTCGCCATCCCCGTCGCTGCTGCGATTGTCGTCCTCTTCTTCCTTCATCGTCGCGTCAAGCGAAAGCAGGCACTTGAGGACAAGAATGACAAGTACAAGTCATATGACTTTGGAATGGAGGACGTGGTTTCTGGCAAGAAGGGGCGAGGGCTGGCACAGCCCAAGCTGCCCGAGATGACCATTACCGACATGGAAAAGGCCACACACGACATTGGCCGTCCCAAAATGGCTCACAAAGGAGGCATGTCTCTGGACATGGGCAGTCCGTATTTGCTTCCCGCTGCCGTCAACGATTCGAGAGAGTCTTTCCACTCCATGTCGCGGTCGTTGCGTGACGGCGAAGACCCCTATCGCCCCGTCGCCATGGCCCTCAATTCCGGCAGCCCCGTACGACCCTCCTCGGCTCGTCGCAGATACGACGATGATTCCGTCTATACTGCTTCTAGTGTGCCTTCGGGCGATGTTATGAACGCCGGTCTCCTCCAGCACGCCTCTCGCATGTCCCGCTCAGATCCAGATTACTACGACCATGACTCTTCACCACAGTCTCAGCACGCTCCTCCTTTTCAACAAACCGTGCAGCGGAGACCTGCTCCTGATGTTGCTTCTGTCCCTTCTGCCGTAAAAAACACCGCATATCCTCTACGTAACGCATCTACTCAACACAACAAGCAAGCACCGTCCCTCGCTATTAATGTTGATGCCTCAAACGCCATAGCAAGCCATCAAGTTCAAATCCACCCTCCTTCGCCGTCCGCAAATCACCTCTCGCACGCCGCTCCCGTGGTCAAGAGACTTTCAATCGCCGTCACTCCTGCCAACGATGAGCCTGCTCAAGACAGTAACCGTCTTTCTACCATGAATCCGGATGCCCGCCGTGTATCCGCCATAGGTCTACGACCCCTTCCTCCGGATGATCCCAGCGACAACCCTGAGCAGCGTGCCAACCGCATCAGATCTTTCTACAAGGAATACTTTGACGACTCCAAACCCAACCCGACAGGCATCTATCCTCAGTACAATCCTTACGCCGACGATTACGAGGCTGGTTACTTTGCTGACGGTGCCGCCACTTACGATCCCGAAACCGGCGCTTTTGTTGATTACGCCGCTCCACACATGCGAGGTCCTGCCGCACCATATGCCGACCCAGTGGGCCGCCGTGCCTTCACACCGCCCCCTGGTGGTGCCGCACCTCGTGGTCGTAACCGCAACAACATGTCCATGCAGTCCACCGGTCACATCAACAACCCAGCTTTCCGTCAAGGTCCCCGGGCACCGCCAAAGAAGCAGCTTCCTCCGCCAGTAGCTCTGAAGTCTCTGCCGACTCCCCACCAGCTGATGCAGGACGACCTGGCATTCCTCAATCCTCTCGACTTTGCCCCTGCCCCGACGTATCGTGACGAACGATTAGGTCGTGGTCGGGACAGCCCTCTTGGCACCATGAGACCGTACAGCCCGGCAGTCATAGCCCACAGTCCTCTCGTAAAGTCCTTTGACGATTTGGCCGTACTACCCAGCCCGTGAGTTTTCTCCTCTGCAACCCCCCGACACCTTTTTTTTTCCCCGCAGTCATCCTAACCACAACCCCCACAGTCATCTCCTGCGCAAATCAGGCACCTTCACATCCCTCGATTTCGCCCTTCCGCCGCGCTTCCGCAACGCAGACGGCGGCAACGGCAGCGACTCTGGCTCCATCCGGTCCAACCACTCGGGCATTTCCGCCGTGGGCCGTGGTGCCATTCGCGCGGGCGCGTACAGGATCTCGAGGCTGCCACAGGACATGGTCGGCACCAGGGACGACCTCGCCGCCGCACTGAAACCGAGTTGGGAATTGAGGGGTGCGAATACCGGTGCTCGCTAGACGCGGGATGATGTGTGTGTGTGCGTATCTTGTGGTGAATCTAGGGAATCTTTGAAGGATTGAAAAAAAGGTCATGACCTGTTTTCTCGTAAAGTGTACAGAAAGGAAGTCCTTTTTTATTTCTCATCGGCATAATTCTGCATCTATTCTGTTTCTTGAGCATGAGAGTTTTTGAGCCACTAGGGAAGGGGGAAAGCCAGGCGAGATTTGGTGTTTTGTTTTTGTATATACGGTCCATTTTGGACGGAGCCTTTGGACATAGAAGGAATGAAGGAGAGGTTGCTGGCATCTGGATAAGTTGCAGTGGTAGAATAAGAAGAGGAAGAAGCAGGCAGGCAGGCAAGCAAGCAGGGGTTACGATTTGGGGATCTACTTTTCCATTATTTTGAAGCTAGGCGTCGGAGTACTACTCTTTTCCTTTTCCTGATCTTCTCTCGTTTTGCTTCTATTGAATCGGTGTTCTCCTCGCTCTGCTGGGCGATATGGTTCTTTTCTCCTTTTTTGATTCTTCCATATTTCGCTTTTCTTTCTTACTTCCACGTTTCCTCCTCTCTTCTTCTCTTTTCGGCGGTTCGAGTTTCCAAGTCTGGTTCTTCCCCCCCTCAAGTCTCACTTTTTTGCTGGACAGGGGTTTGCTTCTCTTGTCGTGAAGAACTGTGATGCAAGAAGATCTCTACTTCGTTTCAAGTTATCCTAGATACCTACCTTACATGTGTCTTGACTTGGGATGAGATCACGGCCAGAATTTGTTCGACTTTGACTTCAGCTTTGGAAAGAACGGCAGTCGACCTCGATCATGATATAGGATGTATGACCGGGTCGCGCCTTCTGGATTCTGTGCTCGACGCATGTGTGTCATCTGTAGTACTACTCTGCCTTGCTTGTTCTCTCTTGCGGCACCATCTTCCTTAACTTTACACACATCATATCGTTATCAACACTTCTGTACACAGAACTCATTACGAAAGTCACTCGAGTATTCATCCAACCAACAAGCAAGTCTATCGTTCAATCAATATGCGTTTCTCAGCATTGTTCATACTCGGAGCGATGGCCACCGCGCAGGCGATCGCTTCGAGGGACATTACAAGATCTACTTCGACGTCGAGTTACTGCCCTTCTTTGGGGTATGTATTTGGAAAGAAACTGTTGGAACCTCGACGCTGAAAACGACATAGCCAGCTGTATATCTGCCGAGAGCGGGAAGCGGACGGACTGTACAACTGCAGCGAAGACGACTAAGATTGTAAATGCAGCAGCTGGAGCAGGCTCGTAGAGTACGCAGGGCTCGAGATGATACGCGCATGTTCAAGGCTGACGAGAATCCAGTTGTTACGTCTTCTGCCCCGAGGACGGTCGAGCACCCGCCACTTTGTTCCAGAGAAACAAGGTTTGCGATTTGGCCTCTGTGTATGATTGATGATGGGTGGTTTCTCAATTGCTTTGCTAATGTAGTGCAGGTCTGGCGCGTTCTGCCATGTCGATGGCCTCTGCCTGTACGGCGTCAATCGCTTCTTCTCACTCAGTACATGAGAGCATCACCTCGATTTCGCGAGCCGCAGAGCCTACTAGCAACATCGCCCATTCGGACTCGAGCGGAATGAATGATTCTTCCGAAACGAGTAGTCCTCTCACTTTGGTTCAGATGGTTGCTATCGAGTTCGTGGTCGTTGCAGGCTCTATACTATGGTTCGGTGTCTTTATCTTCTTGTCCCATTACTTCGAGTAAAAGGTGGGAGACGTGGCCACCACAGCTCTCGTTCAGGGTTCTTTTCTTTTCCACTGGGACTTCGATCAGGCCTCTCCAGTACCAAACCATTGTATGAGGTGCAGCAGTCAATAATGAAGATGCGAGGCTAGCCTTCCCACCGTGTTTCCACTTGTTGGTATAAGCGTCTACATGTCTCGAGTTTGCTTGTGAGCATAGCTTTCTTGACATACTGATTCTTTTCTGTTTTCTGCGCCGCACTGTTCTCGCTTCTTTCCCTGCTTGAGAGGTGGTCATTTGTTGAAAAGGTTTTCCAGAAGTGGTAGCCCGCCAGAAGCACGTGTGGCTTACACATGAACACACTAGAATGTAGTCTTCCCAGCGGTGTGGCATACTTTCTGAGGGGGTCTGCAAGGCGTAAAGTTTGCAGGTCTGGATCGTGGAGAAAGTGCGGGACACCCGGGAAAAAGTGAAGCTAAAGCATTAAGTTGAGCCCCTATGGATCTCTTCGAAAGAGGGCCGACTTTATATGAGGGACTATGCTATATAGGTTAATACATAGCACAATAGCCGAATGATTTGATATATGCTGCGAGTACAAGAAGAACGAACTGAAAAGGCTGAGTCGAGGGACGAGATGACTGGTGTGTTTCAACAAGTGACGAGTCAGGAAAGAAAGGACACGCACAAAGACGTGGTCTTACGGACGAGAGTTGATTAAGGTAGGTAGACTGGTTACAGGCGTGATTATGTCGTCCTTGATGTCAACCTGCATATGCCGTGGTTCGAAC
>Ga0115853_100072_pt1 | contig 24192 bp, 22 predicted proteins | sample InSIn5gowninarea_FD_83867 | JGI IMG/M metagenome (GOLD analysis project Ga0115853, IMG submission 83867)
GGATGACATTCTAATTTTTAGTAAAACATGGGAAGAACATTTAAAGCATGTTAAGCAGACATTAGATGTTTTGAAAATAGAAAAGCTTTATGTTAAACTCTCCAAATGTGAATTTGGCAAAACCTCTTATAATTATTCCTTGTCGTAGGCTCGATTGGGACTATTGTAATCAATATGGTGATTGGTAACATTAGTATAGCTTCTCATTAGTCCTCCCCATCATGTATAAGCAAAGTTGTCAGTCCCAGATGGTTTCACCATCTTTTTTGGCCTCTTCCCAAGGCTGGACATATATTATATGAGTTTTTTGGTCGTATATGTTCATAGTGTAGACTAATACTACGAGACTAATGGTAACATTAATCTACATGATAAAATGCTATGTTACTTTCACAACGCTTATACTTATTTAGGGTAATTATCACTTCCTTATAATTGCCACCTGCATAACCATGCAAATTTGGTGTGCCACATGCACCCATAATTTTGTGTGCCACCTATAGTTCCAATTTCACCTACACCACCATGAAAAACTCCCATATTTGTGTTTGATGGCCTTCACTTTTCCTTTTGTTGCAAGGGGCACTACTTGTAAGAAGAAGATGGTCAAGCTACTGGAGATGGAAGAAGATGGTCAAGCTACTAGAGATGAACTTCTGGAAACTAATTGGGTGGCCTTCACTTTTCATTTTTTTGCAGGGGAAATTGGCTTGCCAAAAGAAGGTGGTCAAGCTACTGTAGATGGACTTCGGGAACCTAATCTCGGGATGGACTAAGACCTGGTCGACACTCTGACCTTGTTTTATTCTGCAAGTTCCTAGTTCTCTTTTTCTTGTTGAGGCTGGTGGCTGGACAAAATTTCATTTACACAAAAGATTATGAAAATATTTTTAAAATGGTATGAATTAAACATTTATTATTTCTCTATTTCATATTTGTATCCTAGTCTTCAATCTTTGCATCTGAGGATACTATGAACTTCAAATTATTTAAATTGTTTTATCGGCTTCAAATTATTTAATTAGAGTTAAAAGATTATGTTCGTCAAGTCAATACCAAAGAAAGAGTCTTGAATGTAGGAATCCCACTCCAAGCACCAAAACGGGGGATAATCTAAGAGAGAGAGCACTAGATAGACTTGGCGAAGAAATAAAAAGAACAAGAAAGTTGGTCGAACATTCTATACGAGAACTACCAAGACAACGACTAGACATGTTTTTGGATAGAGAAGAGTTTCCTATCAGGTGAGGCAAGGCACTAGACAAACAATGACTATCACAGTACGACGACTATGTGCATGCTACAAGGCTATGTGAGTGATACCATCACACTTCACCCATTTAAACAATGAGATTGAGCCATGTAAGTTACCTTAGGAGCTTATCAATTGAGACATGTTACACGACAGAGATTAATTTCACAAAAGAAAAGGAAGCATGGGTAGAGAGCTTAATATAATTTTGATGTTGCTTACCATATTAGAGCGGCAAGAGAGGATGGATGGTGTAGTTCTAGTGTGAAGTGCACCCATTTACCCCTTACCTCACTAGTCCAAGTTCCTTTCTGTTGTTACTTAATAATGAAGACACAAAATGATTCTCTCAGAAAAGACATGTTGCTAATCCAAATGCCTCTGCTAGCTAATCCAAATGCCTCTGATAACAAGGTTGTAGAAAAATAATCTTATTACTGTAGTTGAAACACCTCTTATGTCCATTGGATCTCATCAAAAATAAAAATAGAGGGGTCGTAGCAGGTTTAGGATCCACTGTAAATCTATGCTCAAAATAAATCATTATGTTATGTTACCTAGTTGGAGATCGATGCTCAAAAGAAATAATTATGCTATGTGACCCAGTTGGATATCGGGTAGATCCAACAGTGGATCCTAATCCAAATACATATGCTTATCAAATTTTCCAAGTCTAATTTATAGCGGAGGAATAAGTATCAGTGAAGGACAAGCCCGTTCGAAATCCTTAACCCTTTATAAGTAAGTAAGTAACTAGGATCTGTTCATTATGCAAGTCATTCATTTTTCGACTAAGTAGTTGATTGGAGATCAAAATATATAGATCTAGCTAGAATTATTCATGAGCCTTTGAAATAATCAGTGTTATAGATTTCTATCATTTATAGATTTCTAGTAAGGATGTGAATCTGTAGTATACAGGTCTTACAGTATGTGAGATCATCCCGAAACCTAGACCTCAAATTATCCTGAAAGCTATATCAATATCCTATTGTTAGATAATACCGATACCTACTGAGACCTGACCTATGATGCTCCCATCATAGAAAATAGAGTAGCTATAGTATAGGCACCTAGCTCATTCGGATAGTGTGCACACAGCTCAGAGGACAAGGACTGATCATGTCAAAAAGAAGAGCGCGGAGCAAAGAAAGAAGAGGAGAGCGCTAATAAAATAATAACATTCCTTGTTCAAATCTTTAGCAAATGGTTGATTGGATTCTACTACTTGCCAAAGTAAACAAATTGATTACCACGGGGTCATGTCGAGTGTATAGCAGTGTCAGTTTTTGCTAAATATCAGTTCATCTCAATTGAAGGTATTAACACAGTATCACCTTAAGTCCTCTCACTCCTAGTTTTCCTTTTGAAAACAACCATTCAATATATTGTGATCATCATCTATTGTATCGTACCCTGAACAAATATCGGATGTGATGACTGATATTGTCAACCTTGCTTGGTAGTATTCTGGTGGTTCTCCATTTGAATAGACTTTGAGAATGCTTCGACAGGTCAAAGTTCCACACGTAGCTTTTGGCTCTTCATATTTACCTCCATATCTACTACCACGGCCATATCTACTACTAAGCCCACAGTTAATAAGCTCAGGATTTGTAATTTCCTTACATATTGGTGCTTCGACGCAACAAAATTTAATTAATATGCTCGTTCTGAAAGATTGATTCGCTAGTGATATCGTTTGACTTCATTATACTATCAGCAATGTTTCATTGCAGAAAATCCTAGCCTCTTCATGTTCTCTCAACACGGATCAAGAACAACTCAAGATGCTTCTGACCAGATAAAAATGAACCAATGTGAAATTATCAAGGAAAAAAAAACTATTATAACTGGTTATTTTCCATTTTATTAGCATAAATCCAAAATGGGTGAATGGAAACGTTAAAGGAAATTGAAGATGGATGGTTTACTCAAGGATAGAAGTTTCATTATTTTGATGCTCATTGCATCACTATATGATCGTATTTTTTTAGAATTGGATAATTATGGCATAAGAGTTGATTTTCATTAACCTCTTGTTAATAGATATCATCATAATTTTTAAATGTATTGTATTTTCAATATATTATCCTAAGAGCTTAAGATTGAGGGCCATTTTGTATTTATATTTTTTATTTACCATGAGTTTAGAGGATAATTCTTGTATTTTCAAGAATTTATTTGGTACTCTCTAAGTGGCTTATGAGGACCAAAGATAACTAGCCTTCTTCCTTGAAGAGATGTTTGACTTTGTTGACTAGTTACCAAAAGCAAACCCAAAGCAACATGCTCCAAGTTAATTACTTCTAACTTCCTTCTCTTTAGCATAGCTAGGGAGATGCTTGATGGTTAGCTTCCAAACGTACATGATAAGGCTACAAATTTCTGTAGGTTTAGAGACTACCATGACCCCACACCCATCACACATTTTTTTGACTGTTTGAAGTGCTTCTTCATGTTAAAATTTTGGACATGGTAAACAAACCTACAACCTAGAACAATAGAAATTAAGGAAATAAACTGGCAAAGTCATTGGTTTATATCCTAGCTCTATAAACCCATATAGAACTAAAAGGAAAATAACAAGTAATAGAATATGCAACACTCAAAAACACAAATATGTTTATAGTGAACTCAAAAAAACAAAGAGTAGAAAAACCATCTCAAAGCATAACAGAAATTATTTAGCACCTTATCTCTTCTAATCCTTTTTAGACTAGAAAAATAGAGAAGCTACAAATAGAACTCTAAATTTGTAATAGAGCCCTAATCCTAAATTTCCTATAATAGTGTGCCTCCATGCATAAGCGAGTTATATAATGAAGTGCGCCAATTCAAAGAGGTTTCTCACTCATGAAAGCGTGGACTCAACTTAGAACAATGTTACTTTATCTAAAACTATAGGGTATTCAAGTTCATGCAATTTAGAAAAAGATAGAACAATCACTAAAAATGACTTCAAGCTAGGCCTAGAAAAGAAAACTAAAAATAGATAATCATTTATCCTAAAAACTAAAATACCAAGTGATCTGATAATCACTCTATGAGTGCCATCAGTTGAAGATTTATTAAAACAAAAGGTATTACAGACTCATGTGCTGGTGTGTGTTCTGTGTTATTTAAGCAATGGATCGATTAGATTGCCAATACATAGACATTTAAATGGAAAGACAGAAGAGAAATACAGTAAGCAACACAAAGACACAAACTGTTTTAATAAGTAGTTCACCTTATTCTCTAGGGCTACATCTCCAGTCTAGCTTCAGTGGTGGCCTTGTTTTATTGTGTCTTTAAGCAGAGAATTACAAATATAGGGACTCAATGCAAGTTCTCCTAAAACACGTTTGCTTGGCAGGGTGGTCCTTGGATTCCCCAAGTCACTCAGAGTACACAGACTCTTGTTCTTCCTACCAGCTCTGTGACCCTCGGTCTACTTTGGAAAGAGCCAACTATGATGCTCAATCCGGACAGATTCCTCTATGGGAAGGCTTGAATCTTCAATCTCTCTGGTGCTCGATGCTGCCTGTGGTCAGCTCGGCCCTCTGTCTCCTCTGCTTGGCTTTACTGTTCTCTGTGTTCAGTCCTCCTCTCAGGGTTCATTGTTCACCATCTTTCTTGGTCTCTCAAACTCCTCCCTATTCCTCCTTAATTCGACTGTCTCTGTTCATGGCTTTAGCCATTCGATTCTCATGCCTTTTCGGTTCCTCTCCCGCCTGTGTTGATTCTCCTTCCGCCTGTGTGCTTGGAGTTCCCTGTTCGGCATCAGCATGAATGCTCGGGAAGTAGTCATGTGTCCACTTTGGAACAGCACCAACCTGCTCATCGATTCATTTCTTCCGTTACGTTGTGTATGCATTCTTTCTCCACTGTGGCGGTCAAACGGATTCCAAATCCCTTTAGAACGCAGCTTAATTTACTGTCGATTCTACTTCTTTCCATCGGGTGCAATCTCAGCCGTCCGATCTGGGCTCCTCCAGATCCAACATCATACGCACACCAAGCGCGGTTGACTTGCTCGACTGATAACGCGCGATCATGGTGGTTTTTCTCTCACCTTCGCGGCCACGCGTCGATCGCTGAGTGTGATCGCTCCGCTTCCTCTGAAACCTCTTATCGTTCAAGGGCACCCCGATCAAAACCGCGAGTTTCCAGGGCGCGGGTCCTGCCTTCGTATGTTAGCCCTTTTTCCTTTTTCCGCCCGCGGTCCTCTGGCTCCCAACGCGACTGAGTGCTTAAGGCTTTTCCACTTTAGCCGTATTTTTTCAATGATGCGTGATTAGCACTAAGTGCTAATTGTGCGTCAAAATCACCTCCTTTTCTCGATCCGGGGCTCCCAGGGGCTGTTTTGGCCTCCTGCGCAGTCTCCATGGGCCTTAGTCAGCGCACTTTGACCGAGGTGCTCGTCATTCCACGTTGGTGGCCATTGCCACTGGTTCAAGGTGTTTTTTACCACTGTTTTGGAATTTTCAAAGATTTGTTCGACCTGATTTAGTCACGGTTCTTTGATAGTCATTTATGGATCCGATTCGGATCACGACCTCCCTATTGAAAAGCTTTTGGACCACCAAAAGTTGGTTTTCTTCAAGCATCGACTAAGTGAGGAAACTGTTATCTCACTTGTCCATTCTCAATCCATTTTGTACTGCTCGACTTCGAACCTTTAAGCCCAATCATAAGGTATTCCACTTGTCCACTGCGCATTGTCCTTACCTTCTTGTCCAACACTGTATCTTCCTATAACTCATTAAGATATTCAGGTAGCAGGTCGTCAACAGAAGGTAATTGACTCTTCTCTTCAGGGTGCTTAATCATTAAAGGTTCAAACAACCTCAAGCAATCTACGTTCACGACTGAGTAGATGTGCATGTAAGCTGTTAGATCAAGGCGAAAAGCATTTTCATGAATCTTCTCAAGTATCCTAAAGGGTCCATACCTGATAGGTTTTAGCTTTTTATCTTCACCTTGCATCTTTTCCTTGCTGATATACAGCGAGACTTGGTCTCCAACTTGAAAACTATGCTCCATCCGATGCTTATCATGCCTAGCCTTGTACTTGGCCTGGCTCCTTTCCAGCTGTTCCTGTACTGCCTGGTGGATCTCCTGGATTTGTTAAATGAACCTAGTTTCCTTGTCCACATCAGTGTGTCTATCAACCATGGCATCTTTACCAAAGACAAAATCCAAAGGAGACCTTGGTATGAAACCAAAACAGGTCTCAAAAGGAGATCTCTATGTAGAAGAGTGTTTGGCTCTATTGTAGGCATGCTGCACATAGAACAAGTGCTCATCCCAAAGCTTAGGATGTTTGCTGCAATATCCTCTCAGTAACTGGATCACCGTCCTGTTAACTACTTCTGTCTGGCCATCTGTTTTTGGATGAAAAGCTGTGCTTTTCTTCAATTTGGTGTCCATTGGTTCCCACATACTTGACCAAAACTTCCCCACAAATCGGGTGTCTCGATCAGATACAATAGAAGTGGGCAATCCAAAATGAACCCATACATGTTCAAAGAATAATTTTGCAGTTTGCTCAGCTGTAATCTGTTTACTACAGGGTATTAAAATACACATTTTGCTGAACCTATCGACAACAACATATAGATAATCATGACCTTTCCTAGATTTAGGCAATCCTCCAACAAAATCCATGGAAATGCTTTCCCAAGGGCGAGAAGGAACTGGTAATGGAGTGTATAAGCCTAGTTTTTTGTTGCTGGGCTTGCTTTTAGCACACATAGCACACCCCTTTACATATCTAGAAACTGTCTCATTCATTTTCAACCAATAGCAGAACCTTTGCAACTGTGCAACTGTTTTACTTACCCCAAAGTGACCTGATATCAGAGAAGTATGTGCTTCCCTAATTATCTTTACTCTCTTAGTTTGTGGAATGCAGATTTTCCCACAATGATATAAAAGTCGGTCCTTCACATGATAGTGAAATTCTTCTACTCTTTTTCCTTGACTCAAAGTTGCATATACATCTTTAAAGTCCATGTCCTGAGCATACTGTTCTATGTAGCTTTCATGCAGCATAGAATTATGCTTAAGTATGGTAGATGCATTTATAATGGGTCTAGATAACATGTCTGCAGCCTTGTTATGTATGCCCTTTTTGTATCTGATGACTGAATGAAACTGTTGTAGAAAACCCATCCATCTGTAATGTCTTGATTGTTGCAACTTAGTTTGGGAGTGTAGATATTGAAGTGGCTGATGATCAGTATGTATTACTGTTTCTTTGCCCATTAAGTAATGTTTCCACTTTTTCACACTCTGAACTAATGCATACAATTCTTTATCCTAGGTAGGATAGTTAACTACTGCAGGATTAAAAGTCTCAAAGTGATAACATATGGGCTTACCATGCTATGTCAACACTGCTCCCATGGCATAGTCACTGGCATCAGTTTGGATCTCAAATGGTCTTTGTAGATCTAGCAGTGCTAGTACAGGTGTTGTACTAATCTTTTGTTTCAAGGTGTCGAAGGCTTTCTGCTATTTGCCTCCCCACTGAAACACCTTGTTCAACCCTGTCAAAGCATGTAAGGGAGCTACAATTGAGGAAAAATATGAAATGAACTTCCTCTAATATTGTGCTGCTCCTAAGAAGCTTCTCACTTCTGTAGCAGACTTGGGTTTAAGCCAGTTTACAATCACTGCCACTTTAGAGGGATCTATTTTCAATTCACCTCCCCCTACTATATGACCCAAATAATTTAGAGAGGTTTTGCCAAATTCACATTTGGAGAGTTTAACATAAAGCTTTTCTATTTTCAAAACATCTAATGTCTGCTTAACATGCTTTAAATGTTCTTCCCATGTTTTACTAAAAATTAGAATGTCATCCAGATACACAATAAAAAAATCATCAAGAAAAGGTCTGAGTACATCATTCATTAATCTCATGAAAGTAGCAAGAGCATTAGTTAGGCCAAAAGGCATAACCAACCATTCATACAATCCCTGCTTTGTTTTGAAATCAGTCTTCCATGCATCTTGCTCTGCAACTCTAACCTGATGGTATCCACTATGCAAATCCAGCTTGGTGAAATAAAAATATTCCTTCAATTGATCTAAAAGATCATCTATGCAAGGAAGAGGATAATGATTTTTGATTGTTATCTTATTCAGTGCTTAGTAATCAATGCACATTCTCCATGAGCCATCTTTTTTTCTCACCAAAACGATTGGTGACCCACATGGTGATGTGCTAGGCCTGATCAACCCTTTCTTAAGCAACTCCTACACCTACTTCTTGATTTTAGCATTCTCTAAAGTAGACAACCTCTTATACCTGTGGCTGCAATGATTGTTTCATCTCCTGAGTCTGACCCCAAATCTTTCTGAATAGCTGCAACAACTTTCTTCTTCTTGCCCTCAGACTTCTTAGGTCTCAGCTCTGGATGCAGAATCCAACAGTTCTCATCATCATGCCCCTCTTTTTTACAGTGGGTGCATGAAGCTTTGCCTTTTTGTGCAGTGTTAGCCTTCCTTGCTTTCCACTTCTACTTTCTTTTCTCCTTTCTCTTGCTTACAGTGGGTTGGGATGGTCCCCCAACTTCTGGATTTCCATTCTTTCCTCTAGCTTCTAGATGAGTAGCTTGTACATATACCTCATCTATACTAGTGGGATTAAACATGAGGATGGTATGCCTCATGTAGCTGTGTAGACCACCAATGTACTTCAAAAGAGTTTTTGGTGAGTCTAATGAGATACCCAACATCAATGCTCTTTTTCTGAACTCTTGTGTATACCCTTGCACACTTTGCCCTTTCAACTGCCGAAGAGTTTGCCAACTCATCATGGCTTGTTGCATGTAGGCCAATGGATAGAACTGCTTTTTGATTGCAGCAACAAATTCACTCCAGACAGAGATGGTCTTACCATGTCTTTTCATATCAGCTTGGGTTTTGCCTTCCCACCAAACCAAGGCAGTGCCTCCTAGGCGTAGGCTTGCCAGCTGAATCTTACTCTTGTCTGAGTCTATGTTTTGTACTCTGAAATACACATCAATTTGTCTAATCCAATTTTCCAACTTTTCAGCATTTAGCTCTCCATCATATATAGGAAAATCAAATTTAACATCTAGTTTAATCAAAGACGTTTTCTTATTATGCACAGGGCTATTAGGAGGTGTGAGAAAGCTTTCTTATTTCCCCTTTCCTTTGGAGTGGTTTCGGGAATGAGATTCATCTTCTTCTTTATATTGTTTAGAGCCTGATGAGTCTTCATCCTTATGCTTTCTAAATTCCCTATACATTTCTTCTACCATAGACTTTATAGCTAGGAAACTTTCTATAAATTGAGGGTCTGGCCCTATATAACCTTCTTCTGAAATTGTCTTTCGAAAATAGACTCTCCCAATTTCAGGATGGTTTCCACCAACTCTCCTTCTCCTAATTTGAGCTTTCATCTAGTGAGCATTCACAGCTAAACCAACACAAGCTTGTCTAACCTTATAGTCTAGAGCTCTGATACCACTTGATCTGATAATCACTCTATGAGTGCCATCAGTTGAAGATTTATTAAAACAAAAGGTATTACAGACTCATGTGCTGGTGTGTGTTCTGTGTTATTTAAGCAACGGATCGATCAGATTTCCAATACACAGACATTTAAATGGAAAGACAGCAGAGAAATATAGTAAGCAACAAAAAGACACAAACAATTTTAATAAGGAGTTCACCCTATTCTCCAGGGCTACATCTCCGGTCCAGCTTCAGTGGTGGCCTTGTTTTATTGTGTCTTTAAGCAGAGAATTACAAATACATGGACTCAATGCGAGTTCTCCTGAAACAGGTTTGCTTGGCAGGGTGGTTGTTGGATTCCCCAAGCCACTCAGAGTACACAGACTCTTGTTCTTCCTACCAGTTCTGTGACCCTCGGTCTACCGTGGAAAGAGCCTGTTATGCTCCTATACCAATAGGTATCATATTTCATGATTGACTGGATTAGCTCTAGAATATGTACATACCTTTTCTTGCTGTAAAGGTTTTCCATATTCTTAAAGAATCAAAAAATTTAAAAAATGAAAAGAGGGTATGCCCTAAAAGAAAAATCAAAGGGTAAAAAGAATAAGATGGTCAGAAAAAAGAAAAGAAATGAACCCCAAACAAAAGACCAGGAAAGTGTGCAAGTCCAAAATGCCACTACCATCCTATTTTTGCAATAATATGATGGTGAGAAGTTTGTTGACCTATGTCACCATTAATGAATGGCCAAACAACTCAATCTTGGCTATTTCATGTCTGAATTTGCTTGTTTTAGTGATAGAGAATAAAATCTGTCCAAATTGTTCAATCTTGAAAGATAAATAGTTAGGTAGAAAAGCAAAGGATCTCAACAGTTTAATCTGATCCCTTGGAAGAAATAAGGGCAGACTTAGGTAGGATTCCCATGAAAAGAAAAGAAGATTCATGAGGTTTGCTAGTCCAAATTCACCCAATGGAAAAAGAAGAAAAAATGTTTAGTACAGTTGGCTGGGTAGGTAGTATTTGATGTTGTAGAAGCATGCTTATGATTAATTTTTCCTCTCAAAATGTTCATCTTATTGTTATCATAAGTACTATGGCATATATTTGAATACAGGTCAAGCAAAGCATAACTAACTTCCTTCCTCATTTCCCCGAATCATTTACTAATTTCCCCAGGGGTATTAAGATCTGCTTGATATCCTCTAAACCACTTATCTCATCCCATCTCATAAATAGCCTAAGTAAGTTCTTACTCTACTTAGGAAAATGACCATATTCTTTGTATAAAATCCCTTTTCCCCTAAGCCTAAGTGTTGAGTGTGAAATTTCTAACATTATACTTAACGCTGTTATTTCATAAATTCATATTAACTATTAACGTTATTGTATAACTCCCTGACACTTATTCCCCTTTCCCGTATAATATAAATCTATATAAAACCCCGCATTATTACATACCCCGCCCCGGTTTAAATATAAACCATATTATTATGAAAATGGGGATTAAAGGTTTATTAGAAACCTTGTAATAACCCTTCATGCGCAACCATTGGATTAATTAACCTTTGGTTAACTAATAACCATACCCGCAACCTCGCGAACCAATGGTAAATAACCCCGATATGTTTAAATAACGTTTAGTATATATTGGGCCCCACGCATTAACTTTCCACTATCTTCGTAGAGAACCAACTGTCATATTTGGGCCCGCTCATCCAACAGTCAATATGCATATCGTGACCCCCTCTGCCGCTGCATTTTAATGCTCGGGAGATTGGTGGTATTGCGCTTGTACCATGGACGTTTGTCACACTCCCACCGTGATCGCTGCCTCCCCGCCCGAAACCGCTTGATCCCATAAGCTGTGCGGGAGGAAATCGCTTACCACCCCTACGCTAAATGACAGGACGTCCCATCCTGATGATGTCATACCACTAATTAATGCAAAAATCACCCGCCAAAGCCAAATTTTGTTAAATTGTCAGGAAAAATGTCATTTTCATTCATTTTCTTTGTGAACTGTTTGCATGCAAAACTTGTTCGGTTGATTGCTCGAGCGTCCAGTCCACCACCCGGCCAACAAATTTCAACGTTGTGCTCTGCAGCTTGTCGGTCAACCTGCAAATTGCACTGTTTTTCCTTCTGAACACATGTATTTACCCAACTTGCCTCCAGAACTTGTAATTTCATTTTTCCTCGGTCAATTTTACCCAACAAAGCAAAATTCAAGTAAAGTCAGTCCATAGCTCTCAGGGAAAGACACTCAGAGATGTTGTTTTGCCCATTTTCCTACAAAAGCCCAACCTCCAGTTTGAAAACACAAGAACCAAACATGGAAGCTCCCGTAGCCTTGAACGTCGCGCCCCTCAATGCGCCTCATAAAGATCTGGATTGGTTACCCTTGGCTGACAGAGATTTTCAAATAAAAGAGTTATCTGGTGACATGAACCATCTCCAGGCATTTTTCCGAATTAGGAATAGTCATCTGAGAAACTCTGATAACTATGGAATATGGGAATCTAATCTTCCCAAGTATTACCTTCCCTCAGTCAAAAATGTTATGCCAACTATGACCCTGTCAGTAAAGCAGTTATGATCCCATCCCAAATTGTTCTCTTTTACATAATTGCTGAATCTATCAATGAGATGTTACACTTCCATCCCACTCAGCCCCTTGCTCCTTTTTCCATGGGGTATCTGCTCGAAAAAGATTCTTAATTTTCCAACTCAGAGATAACCTGGATTGCTCAATTATTCATGAGACTAGATTGCCAGCCCCAAGGCCCACCTCCTTATGTACATTCCTGGTTCACTAAAACTGGTAGGCTTATTCTTGACAGGATATCCTTTATCTTGGGATTCAAAACCAGTGAATATGTTGATGAGACCATCTTAGTTATGTTGTCAATGTTTACTCCAGGACAGCCCCTTGCTGTCAAATATGATTATGCCTCTTTCATTGCCAATCAAATCAATGAGAAATTCATAAATCTGGATAGAGAAGGAGTCTTCAAGTACACCTCATTCATATACCACCTTCTGTTATATTATCAGCCAGACAGATTTTCATTTCCCATCAGGAAATTGGATTCCAAAGGAGAGCGGAGGTTTGTGATCTTTTCGACCTCGGTCTTCCACAATGTTTGTGAATCCCCTTATACCTACTGTGAATTCATTGACTTGTTTGTACATCCAACCTCCACTCTATTGATAGGAGCTCCTCCTCCTAGGCTCTCTGGTGATATAAAAAAGATTCTACAACTTTCTAAACAATACAAGGTAGGTGACTGGTACCTCTATCATAATCACACTGAGATCACAATGTATGGGTGTGAACTCTGTCCTTTTAATTTGCCCAAATATGTTTCCATGAGGTTATTTGCATTAGAATACTTCAGGCAAATTATCAATGCAGAGCTAACTCACTTTTGTAATGCAAAGAAGAAAGCTCAGCTGAGAATAAAAAACCAGCTAGGCCCTTATGTTATCCATTCTAGGGAGGCCTAGAAAGATGCAGAACAGATCTTAGAAGACCACCTCAGATTGAAAAAGAGCTTTGGTCGGGTGCCATATGACCCATGTAGTTTCATAAGTAACAGAAGGGTAAAGTATAGGCTATCAGTGTACATACATCATAATATCCTAGAAATTGAACAGTATGCAAATCAAGAAGAATGGATAGAAGGAACATTAATAGAAGAAATTACTGAACAAGAAAAGATGGAAAAAGCTATGAAAGATCTTGAAAATACCCTTGACCTGGATTCTTTTAGACAGGTATCTTTCAAGCTGCCTCAACAAACCAGAGTGGGTACATCCTCTGCTGGAACTTCACAGCAGCCTGTACAAGAAACCAGCACACTAGTTACAGGGTCTTCTAAGGGCAAGGAAGTGGCAGACACAGAGCAACAAGAAATGACTGATCAGCAGGGGAAAATTCCTCCAGTCCAAACCAAAGCAGCAGATATTCCTGCATTACAAACTCCTATAAATGAGGAAAGAGGCAAGAAAAGAGACAGGGAAGAAGCCACACCTATTAGTGGGCCTGCAGAACAACCAGGGGAAAAAATGCAAAGACTCAATCTGTTAGAAGAGGAAATCTTTGAAGAAACAACTGAAAGTTTAAAAGGGGAAAAGATAGCCAGCCAACAGACATCCCCAGTGGTGGAAACATCAACTAGCTCACATAGGCAGTAGCTAGAAAGGCAGCATAGTGTGGAAGTTTCATCCACTAGGCCAACAAGTAAGCAAGCCTCTGACATCAAAAGGACATTCACAGAGATAAAGGCTAGAAACGACCCACTAAGGCTGCAGATTTATAACCAGTATCTTAAGATGGCCCCAAAAACCCAACAAAGGTTGATGCCTGCCTATGACATTAAGGAGGGCAAAATGATCATGAGTTATTTTAAGCCCAAGGTGCAACAACCACTATTAGTAGCTGATTCCATCAGGATGAATTTGGAGGTCTTAGCTAAGGATATTCATCCCATGGACCAGATTGAGCTACATAAACAGACTGGAGAGATGGTATACTCCACACTAGCTGATAAAGCTATGTTAGCTCATAAGTTGCAAAAATCCTTGAATAATACCTCTACTTAGTTAGATTTCGAGAAAGCTTCTTCTCTAGCAAAGGACAACAGGATCAAATCCTTGGAGGAAATTATAATTGAACTGGGACATGATCCCAAATATGCCAAAGGCATAAAGGCACTGATGAAGAAAAAGGAAGAGGACATTGCTACCCTAAGAAAACAGCTAAAACTGCCTCCTTCCATGCACCCACAGACTGTAGAAGTTGTACAACAGAAATCTGAAGAGGGTATCATGGACATGCTTATGAAACTCAATGAAAGATTAACCAACACTGAGTAGGAACTGAAAAAAACTCTAAAGGAAAAGCAGGGAGAGTCGACCTCCCAGCCACCTGAAGAAATCCCTACAGTCACAACTACAGTCCCCTCAACAATTGGAACAACATTGGCCCCAAATGTCCCAGTAGCTATAGCAGCAGTAATCACAGGTACAACATCAGTAGGAGCAGCACCGAGCAACAGTACAAGTATGACTACAGAAGAATTGATAAAAGCCATGGAGGAACTAAAACTCCAAGTATCAGAGCTAAAGTAAGTAAAGGAGAAATTGGCAAAGGTAGAACAGAGTTATGATAAATCCAAAATTAATGTGGCAGAGAAAACAAGAGAGGTTAAAGCATTGCAGAACAAAGTCAGAACATTAGAAAAGGATCTCACTATGGACAAGCCTCTAGCAAAAATTAAAGGAATCCTTTAGACCAACATCACTCAATCCCTTAGTGATGTTTTTCCATCTATCCAGAAATTTTATGAGCAGATTGACTTGGTCAATGCAGCACATGGAGAAATTCAGAAAGTAAGAGATTTATTAGGACAAATGCCTGATCAAGCCAACAGGCTCATTCATTTTTTGAATTATAGAAACAGAGAACAGCTGGAACAACTCGGCATCCTGGACAGGACAGGCACCATTTTGGATATCAAAAGAGTTCTAACCAAGAAAACTCTAATGCAGAATTTAGAAAAAAGATGCCAGGATATGCAAGTAGAAATCAATTCTTTCATGCAAAGATTTACAATTTTGCAGGATAAGGGACTGCCAAGTCTTTTAGGAAATAATGACAGGCTAATGAGACACACAGATTATACACATAAGTTGAACACATATGCTATTGATCAGGTTAATTCATCAACAAGTGATTCAGGAGAAAAAGCACTTCCTTCAGGCCAGAGTCTCTATGATAATTTAGATAACTTATTTTATATTGAACATGAAGTAAAACATCTGTTTCAGCTCCAGCCTAATTTTGTTAGATATACAGAAGCTGATGAAACACTGAGAAAACTTTAGAGGCATAAATTGCCAGATCAACAATGGTGGGAAGACATGTTGGGAATTTTGTAAGTCTCTCTTAGACAAAGCCAAGCTTTTTGGGTTATTGTTCCGCGACAAGATAGACAGAGACGAACGAGGATCAAGCGGGTCAAAGTGTATTGAAACAGGACTGAAAACATCTGATAGAGCAGCCAGCATAGAGTAGCGCTGGAAGACCGCCGCAAACTGACTCGTATCACCTACCTCCGTTACATCCAATAAAGACGGAGTGGCCAGCACAACGTCAATTTATTGCTTCCCTATTTCCAAGACTGTTTGTCTCTATCTTTTGTAAAATAAGCATTAATCACCACTAGATATTATTTCTGCTAAATATTTTGTAAGATATTTTGACATTTTTATACAAATACCCCCCAAAATAGAGTATTTGGGGTTGGCAGGTGTTCATAGTTTTTTACTGTAATACTGAAATTTCTTGGAATAAAAAGCTGTTGGAACCATTTGTTGTCTGGCCTACTAGATGAGGATTTTATGTTGAGGACCTGTTACAGAATTCTTGCATCAACTTATGGATCAATAAGTCCCTTCTAACTTGTATTTTATACTTTCTGCATTTATTATATCTTCTATGTTTCATGATCTAAATAATAGAGAGAAAGAATAATTCAGAATTGCTTGACTCCACTCTGTCTTCCGTCTTTATTATTTTATGTGTTTTCTTCAGAATTAGAATAAACAGTGAATTCTTAATTTCTCATGTTCCCCTTATTCTTACACCTTGAATATTTGCAAAGGAATTCTTAATTGCTCCTTAGTAGTAATCAACCATTTTCCCTCTGTCAAAATATGATGAAGGATTCTTAACTGCACTTCATCCATGTGACTCCATTTCATCTGATTCTAGCCTTTAAATTGTTCCATTTTTGAGTACCTTGCTCTGTGATGCCATTCTCTGTTTAGAAACTGAATCCAGGAAGCTATCCTTCTCTGACTCCATCATGCCCAATGGAATTAAACTTTTTAGTTTTACCTCACTATTCTATTGAGTCCTTCCAACCAAACTTAAAACAAAACCCTTGTATTTCATAACTAGCATAACACACTTTAAAACAAAGCTAAATCATAAAGAGGGAGCCCTCTCTGGATGCATATGGGATAGAATCTGCATCTTAAATATTGGTCTGTGGTTACCTCCACCGTATTCCCTTTCTTACAACTTTAGGAAACAACCTGAGTGATAATAGAGCTAACTGTGATGCTCAATCCAGACAGATTCCTCTATGGGAAGGCTTGAATCTTCAAGCTCTCTGGTGCTCGATGCTGCCTATGGTCAGCTCGGCTCTCTGTCTCCTTTGCTTGGCTTTACTATTCTCTGTGTTCAATCCTCCTCTCACGGTTCACTGTTCACCATCTTTCTTGGTCTGTCAGACTCCTCTCTATTCCTCCTTAATTCGACTGTCTCTGTTCATGGCTTTAGCCATTCGATCCTCATGCCTGTTTGATTCCTCTCCTGCTTGCGTCGATTCTCCTTCCGCCTGCATGCTGGGAGTTCCCTGTTTGGCGTCAGCATGAACGCTCAGGAAGTAGCCACGTGTCCCCTTTGGAATAGCGCCAGCCTGCTCGTCGATTCATTTCTTCCGTTACATCATGTATGCGTTCTTTCTCCACCGTGGCGGTCAAACGGATTCCAAATCCCTTTAGAACGCGGCTTAATTTCCTGTGGATTCTACTTCTTTCCATCGGGTGCAATCTCAGCCATCTGATCTGGGCTCCTCGAGATCTAACGTCATACGCACACCGAGCGCGGTTGACTTGCTCGACCGATAACACGCCATCACGGTAGTTTTTCTCTCACCTCTGCTGCCAAGCGTAGATCGCTGAGTGTGATCGCTCCACTTCCACTAAAACCTCTTACCATTCAAGGGCACCCCAATCAAAACCACCTGTTTCCAGGGCGCGGGTCCCGCCTTCTTACGTTAGCCCTTTTTCCTTTTTCCGCCCGCGGTCCTCTGGCTCCCAACGCGACCGAGTGTTTAATGCTTTTCCACTTTAGCCCTGTTTGAACAACGATGGCACTAATTGCACATTAAAAGTGCCTCCTTTTCCCGATCTAGGGCTTCCAGGGGCTGTTTTGGCCTCTTGCACAGTCTCCATAGGCCTCAGTCAGCGCGCTTTGACTGAGGTCCTCGTCGTTCCACGTTGGCGGCCATTGCCACTAGTTCAAGGCGTTTTTTATCACTGTTTTGGAATTTTCAAAGATTTGTTCGACCTAATTTAGTCATGGTTCTTTGACAGTCATTTATGGATCCGATTCAGATCACCAAGTCTATAGCATGAGTACTAAAACTAGAAAAAAAAATACCCCTTAACACACTTAATATTTTTATTTATTTTATTAATAGTAAATAAAAATAAAATTTATTTCTTATTTTATTTTATTTATAATAAAAAAATTTAAAATATATTTATTTATGTATTATAGAAAATATTATAGAAACATATTTTAATAAACAAATAATCACCGACATTTAAATTTTCCGATTATATTTTATAATTAAACATGTAGGTTTATATACAATGTATAATACATAGTACTTTTTTTCTACCCTTTGTCAAATAGTAATATATAAAACTTTTAAACAATTGATTCAACCTTTCTCTCTATTACTTAGTTATTACACATGGATTATAGTTTTTTTCTTTTACTCATTTTATTCGACTTTGATGTGTAAATTTATTTTAATGAAAATATTTTTTTTCTTATAATTTAGAAAAAATTAAACAATTTTCTTAAAATTAAATAATTTATGGTGGGAAAAAATTAAATAATTTATTGAATTTTATCTGAATTATTTAAAAGTTTGATTAATTAGAAGATTTTGATTAAAATTATTTTTAAAACAAGTTATTTTTATATTTATCTATTACACATAAATAGAAAATTTAAGAACACAAAAAAATAACAATAACTATAAAGCATAACTTTGAAATTTAATCTAATTAAAGTCAAAGTATGAATTGATACATTGCTACTTTATTTGGAGACTGAATGACAACACCCACTTTGATTCCCTGAACAATAATGCATTCAAGGATTTAAGACTATTAACTCAACTCTATCAAATAGCCAACTCCTAACCAACTCATCACTTCCTCGTCTATCATTACAAAAGCACTTGAAGCATGCAAAGGAGGTTAACTATAGTTGTTTTAGATATCTACTAGCTAGAAAGTATTGATTCAATATGGGTTCCCCAATCATGGGAAAGGAATGATGGGATTTTTAGATTTAATGCGCGCAAAGGTAAAATACCCCCTTTAATATTCCAAGAGACTAATCAAATGGAAAAACTAATGGAGACACTGAATTTTAGGTTTTATGTAATCCTACCATGGACCTTGCTCCTAAGTACTTATGATGCAAGGCAATCCCTGAAAAAAATCTTAATTGACTGAGAGGTCAAAATTTCTTTACTTATGGAGTTGGTTCCTCAATGAGTCGATTTGTTAGGATAGAGATAGAGTTTACTTTGCTTGACATGTAACTCATTAAATTTAGCATATTATTGTAATTTGGTTCATTTTCCCAAACTTGTTCCATTTGATCCTATCTTCGTGGATATATATCGATAGTATGATGTACTATTTATTAATTTTCATGAATAAAAAGAAAGCAAGTGTGGAGTACGAGATTTCTTTTCCAATAAACTAGTCCTTCCGCAACCTTGTTTAATTTCCAAATGAGTCCTTCTATAATCATTGTTTATTGTTTTTGTATGTATATTCATATATATCATTGCAGTGAACTTCAGTCATCAACGTAAGCGAGAGAGGTTTTATAGAGCATGAGTGGGAGGTTGTAGGGGAAAGAAAGGGGCTTGAAGAATAGAAAAAGTCGAGGTTAAATACATAGGTGGAAGGGGAAACAGTTAGTTTTTTGAGGATCCGACTAGAGTCTGCCACCTAATAGCATTGGGAGACATGAATTTGAAGTTATGTCAAATTGAACCATCCAATAACAACGCCAAGTTGAATGATTTATCCTAGAAGGGCGAGAGGAGCACATTTGTGAAGTAAGTTGGGTTTACTAGGACTAAGCTTACGTGTGAGCCTAACCAATTAAGAGGAGGTTGCGTGCAGTGTAGGTGGTTCTTCGTTGACTTATCACAAAGGCAGAGATATAAACGCCTTTTGAAACAAGTCAAGATCATCAGTTGACAGAGTAGGGCGCAACAACTAATGGAGAACTCCTAGAGTTTGTCTCCTAGGCGCATCTCTTGTGTGCGCTTGTGAATAGGATGTGATGACATAACCCTGGGCAAATATGTCCAAGGTAGAGGAGACTGGGACCAAGAGTTAAAAAAGTGAGGTTTAAAATTCGATAGAGAAACCCTGGAGTATGTCTTCTAGGGATTTCCCTTTGCGGCCACTTGGGGATGGCTAGGGTGATGTAAACTCGCATAGACACATTCAAGCAAAAAAACTTAAAGTGGGATTTTTCATGAGTGTTGGTGGTGTTATAATTGTTGAGAGTCAGAAACCAAATTTGTAGAGTTAACGCCTTTTATTAGAGACAAGTCATGTTTCCTTTGGAAGCTTGTTACAAGCTTGGCTGTAATGGTTATTTGGGGTTTTGGCTTTAATGCCTATCTTTATATATATATTCCTTTTGAGATTCAAAATATGGTGAATGAGTATAGTGATATCATAGTGGTTAACTTGCCTAATGAGTTGCCACTTGTGAGGAGTATAAGTCATCATATTCACTTGATATTGGGAGAAAGTCTACCATATAAGGTTGAATATAGAAGGACCCCTAAAGACAAAAAATAAATTAGAAAAAAAGTGTAGGATTTTTTAAATAAAGGGTTGATCAAAGAGAGACTTAGCCCATGTACAATACCAACAACGTTGTCCTAAGAAAAATGGAAATTGGCGCATATGTACAGATTCCGGAGCATTGACTATCCAGGTGGATATTCATGGCCACCCAATTATTCCACTTGGATCCCCACCATTGTACCATTATTTATTCCAGTTTTCGTAATTGTAGTAGATTTTACTCTTTTTGGCATTTTTTCGAGTCCTAAACTTCCGGATCCATTTTGCGTCCCTAAATGACATTTTTTGGAAAACAGGAAAACATGACGCTTTAGTTGAAGTTTGCAATTAAAATTTATAGCACTTGTATAGATATTTCTAACAAGGTATTGTGCACGTCAAATGAATATCGCATGCCAAAGTTACTACCTCGGGAAGTTGATGTATCTATTTACCCCAATTGGACCCATAGTTTTGGAGCTCCATCTCCTAGGGTTAGGTTTTTAGATGTTTAGGGTTTTCCATTATTTCTCAATAATAAATAGTCCTTTCAGGCTCATTGTAACACAGTTGAGAGGCATGTAGCCACCACATCTCTTCAAAGAGATAAGCTACCATCACCCAAGCTATTTTATTTCCATTTTGTATGTAAGCATATTTTAGTTCTTTGATATTAATGAAATGACATTTTATTTCTATTGCATCTCTGTGTTTATGTTTATATATGTATTTTGTTTTGTTCCTACATAAGCCTGGACAAGTGGTATCAGAGAGTTCTTCTCTCTCTATGTTTTTCTTTGCATGTCGCTAATGAGGTCAGGGCATATGGAGTTAGGGCTCGAATTGGTTGAACCTTTGCAAGACGAGCTTCACAAAGTTCAATCAACCCCCATGGTGGAAGAAAAGAAAGACAAGAAAGTAAGAGATGCCTTCAAAATATAGCTTGAAGAATCCCTTGAGCAACAAAGGAACGCGATGATGTACAACTTTGCATGGATCCTTTGGTAGATGCACACAGGAAATGCATATTCATCTCGAAACCACTTTGGAGGCACCACTCCCTTCAAGATACAAGTAAAATTTGGCATTCCCATATTTCAAGGCGAGATAGATGCAACCACTGTAGATACATGGTTAAATCTATTGGAAGGGTATTTTTATGTTCATGGTTTTTCCAATAAGGAAAATATTATTTTTTCACTCCTCAACGCCACCCCCCACATCAAGGACTAGTGGGAAACCTACTATGAGTAGAAGGATGAGAGGGAACCCTCATTGTTTTCAGTCTCACCCACTTGGAACTCTTTTCGAGACTCCATCAAGGAGTAGTATTACCCTGTTGGGAGCTATGAAGATAAGTACATAAAGTGGACCACACTGCAGCAGGGAAGGGACCAAGATGTGCTCGAGTTCACAAATGTTTTTAATACCCTTCGCACAAATTTGGGTATCAAGGATTCTGAGCGACATGTGGTACTCATGTATCTTAGTTTTCTACACAAATACATCCAAGATAAGATGGAGTTCCTGGACATCTCCTCACTTGGCACCGCCTACCGATACAATATCAAGATCGAACAAAAGTTTAAACAGAAGAAGTGATACATTGGATTTGCAAATTAGAAGAAAGGGAAAGGCACCCTGAAACCATAGAACACAAGTCAAATCCAAGGCAAGGTGACCCAGTACAACTCGTCGAAGTCATAACCAAAGACAAATATTGCGAAGACAAAGAAGGATGTAGGAATGTGGTGTGAGTTCCATAAGGTCCCCACTCACAACACAAGTGAGTGTCAATCCAAAAGGTCACTGGTGGTTGAGTTGAAGGCTACAAAATTAGATGCATGTTCCGAATTTGAGTTAGAAACCGACAACGGGAATGAAAAATGGAAGCGGATTATTGATATGGAGCCCTGCGTCACTGTTGCCGCCACCAAGATCTAGAAGATTGAGATTGAATATCCATAGGAGGGGAACGTCTCTTCCACTCATAGATGTGGGTGAAGGGTTCGCCGCTTCAATTAATTATCAACAGAGGGAGCCAAAAGAACCTCATTTGAATAGAGTTCATGAAGTTGTTGGGCTTACTGACCACACCACACCCACAGTCATACACCATCAGGTGGCATCACCAAGGACGAGATCTTCGCATCAGTCAGCACTGCCACCTTCCCTACAACATCAAGTCCTTCATAGATGAGGTATTGTGTGATGTTTCTCCTATTGAAGTTTTTATGTATTATTTGGCCAACAATACTTGTGGAAGCATCATGTTGTCTATGAGTCTAGTCCGCGCACTATTATTATTTATTTGGGAAATAAGTTATACAAGATACCAAAGGTATCCCTACCTACCACCATGTCAATGATCTCTGCTAAGAAATGAAGTAAGATCATCACCCAAACCACGAAACTTGTTTTCTTTCTGATTTTCTCTCAAAGTAAGGGGAAGATCGTGGCCATGTCCATGGACCCCGGGAAGGGTTCATCCAACCAGTAGAAAAAGGTTGATAAGGTTGTGGAATAATATAGGGACATATTATCCTCTCCCACAGAGGTACCTTTGTACTATTAGGTCAAGAATTCGATCGAGATGACTCCCAGAACACCTCTACCCAATGGCCCGATATATCGCACTCCATTATAGAAATTGAAGGGATCAAGTGGAAAATCCAAGATTTTCTGCAAAAAGGGAACATTTGACCAAGTTCCTCACTTTGTGGGAGCCCAATTGTACTTGTATAGAAGAAGGATGGGACCTATAGGCTCTTTATTCATTATCAGGCACTAAACAAAATCATTGTTAGGAAAAAGTATCCAATCACTCAGATTGATGACCTTTTGGACCAACTCAAGGGGGCCAAGTATTTCAGCAAGATTGATATGAGTTCTAGCTATCACCAGGTTCAAATAGATCCCACGGATGTATGGAAGATTGCCTTCAAACCTAAGGAAGGACTTTTTGAATGGTTCCTTATGCCCTTCGTGTTGATAAATGCCCCTAATAATTTTATGAGGCTAATGGAGGACATCTTGTGAACCTTCACCAACTCATTCATGGTTGTTTATTTGCAAGACATCCTCAACTTCAACAAGAGTTGGGAAGATTACTTCCAACACATCAGTAGGTCCTTCAAACGCTATGGCATCACAAACTGTGTGCCAACTTAGATAAATGCATCTTATGCATGATCCAACTCCAATATCTGGGTTACATTATAGATGAGCGAGGTGTTAATGTGGATCCAACTAATATCCAAGTCATTCAGGATTGTCCAACCCCAACCACTCTAACAGATCTTTACATATTTTTGGGCCTTTCCAATTTTTATTGAAGGTTCATGATGGGATTCTCCCATATCACTTGCTCTTTAAGTTAGATTACCAAGGGTGGAGAAAAAACAATGTTCTCCTAGTCTAAGTCCCAACAGAAGGTGCTCATTAAGTTGAAGCGTCGCATCTTCTCTTCACTAGTACTCACATTTCCAAACCTACAACAACCATTTGAAATTGAGATAGATGCCTCCGACTATGATATTGATGCAGTCCCCACCCAATACGAGCATCCAATGCCCTATAATAGTGAGATACATTATGATAAAATTCAAAAGTACCCAACATATGATAAATATATGTATTCCATCATGTAGGCTTTCCGACAATGTAAGCATTACGTTATGGGGAAGGAGACTTTCATCCACATTGATCACTGACCTCTTCATCTTATATAGACACAAGGGAAGTTGTAGAATGATCACCATAAG
>Ga0115853_100073_pt1 | contig 24096 bp, 35 predicted proteins | sample InSIn5gowninarea_FD_83867 | JGI IMG/M metagenome (GOLD analysis project Ga0115853, IMG submission 83867)
AAAAAAGAAATATTAAAAAAAATAAAAAAAAAAAAAAAAAAAAAAATAAATTAATGATAAACTTAACACTTTAAATTTATGAACCAATTCAATCAGACACTCAATTGTTTGCAACATTTAATTCACAAGGAAAGCATTGCACGGGTAATCAACTTGTAGACTTGAAGGGTATTTTTTAATGATTATGTGTTGATTGCATTATATTGGGATAGAGCTTAGTGTTAGTAATGCTCACCACCTTAGGGATTTAAAAAGTGTAGCAGAAGCAAGAAATTCTCACAAGTTTGTCCAATGAAACACTTGCACAATGGTTGACCATTAATACCAACAATTTGATTAATGAACAAATAAATATTATTGTTGTTGTATGTGGTGTTTAAACACAGATGGGTGTCAAAAACAATCTGTTTCATATAAAATGGAGGTAGAAAAGCGATGCATTGTTTTATATATATATATATATATATATATATATATATATATAGAGAGAGAGAGAGAGAGAGAGAGAGAGAGAAAAAAATATGTATAGAAAGAAATATATATAAAAAAATATATATAAAAAAAAAATAAAATGCACACATGTTAATTTAGCCCAACATCCATAACCACATTCATAGAGCAATTGAGACACTACGAACAATATATATTTACTCGAAAAACCAAATGAGAAAAGAAACATATGATAAGGATTTATTTTTCTTAATAAATTATTACAATAGTGAGTTTCATTTTGAATCAAAATGTAATACATTTCTAGTCATGGAAAATGTTTATGCATATTTTTCTAGGTTAGAGATGGAATTTGATTTTTGAGTGACATTCTTCTTTTGAGTCCCTTACGCTTTGCGACTTCATTTCCTTTGCAAATAACTTCTTCATTGAATGTATTCTTCACCAAACCCTTTATATTAAATGTGCTCCCTTGGAAGGTCAATCATCACAATGATGCATTCAATCTTCCAAGAAAAAATGATTTTTGGACTATTCATTAAATTTTAGAAAAATAAATTTTGTCTTTATAAAGGCTAAGAAAATATATTATTTAGTCATCCATTTCGTATCAAACCTCCCCATTTGTAGGATTTTAGTCCCAAAAAGTTCAACTCTCTTCAATCTTCTTTTTCTTTGCATTAGTATGCCTACCTCCAATTGGACCTAAGAATTGACATCTTTTTCACCACTATTTCCTTACATTTTTTACTATTTTCGCCTCCATAACCATCTCCTTTTATTTAATTGATTATATTTTTTACTAAGGTATGTCATGCTATCATGTCACTCTAACTTATGTAGTTTTTATTACATTTGATGAGAGGATAGTTGTTTTTGGGTGAATTTACTAATAAAATGACAAAGAAGGATGCTTACAAGATGACCTAGTTGGTTGGAATATTGTTCCTCCCTTTTTCTTAGATGATGTGATGTTGTTTCTCCAAGATTTTGTGGCACTGTCACAACAATCTAATAGCTATACTATTATTTTGATGTTGATACTATATTTTGTGCTAGCATAATTCTCGATGCTACTTTCGGGAGCTGTTGTGTGAATTGTTACTCAGCAGGGTCAACCAAGACCATTGTGCAGCAGGAATTTGACCTCTCTTGAAAAATCGTCCAACTCAGTTGTAACAATTATAATCACCAGTATTTTAGCTACTTGCTAAAACAAGGCACCATTATGGCATCGAATTATTTTAAAGTAATTTTTTGTAACTTGTTTAAGAAAAGAATTCAAGTTTGAATATCCTCGGAGTTGAAAGATTCTCATGGTTGTTCATGATTTTGATACTAACATTAGATAGAAGATAAATCTATAAGACAACATCCCTCTAACTCGTGCAAGGGGTAGCATCATCATTTTCATATTGTGCATCTTTATATTTCATTTTCAAAGCTAGTGAAATATTATATAATTTCATGGTCCATTTATGATTTGTTGTGCTAACTTGTGAGTCATGATTTCAACAACTCACTGTTAAGGGGAAGGGGCCCTCCTCTTTAGTAGTGATCATTGTGTTTGTAGAGGTAGTGCAGTTATTTTATTTTACTTTACTTGCAATCTATCATATTTTAATTCATGTTATTTCAATTTATAATTGTTATAGAATTCTTGCTTAATATATTATTATTACTATTTGGTTAAGTTTTCTTACATAACGTTTAATACAAGTTACTCATGTGTCATCATAGTTATTCCTGGATCGATCCTTACTAATTGTGTATTTGTATTATTGTTCAATTGTTGTTGTAGATTCATAATTCATTGTTGATACAAAATATTAGTTAGTTTTTGTTACAACTGATATAGTGTGTTATGTGGTTGATGAGCTGGTTGATTTCCAATTGTTAGCATAAGGATTGATGGTTGTGTGTGGTTGTGGTTGAATGATTTGGTTCAAGCAAGGAATTGATTTCAAGGAGTTTTATTTATTTTCCTTGCAAGAGTGATCTTAAAATAGATCAATGTTATTTCATTCTAAAACTGTGGTTTCCATTTTCAACATTGTGTGAAAAGAATCATTTTCACGCAAGTGTGGCCTTAGCTGTGAGGGTTTTCTTGAATTGATTTCCATTCTGAAAAGTGTGAATAGTTATAGTAATTTTGGTTTTGATTCAGTGCCAAGTTCTTGTAGAAAGAAAACTCAGTGATAATTAGGAATTATTCAATCTTAGTTTTCAATTGTTGCATGCATATATTGTGTATGATAACCTTGAAATAAGCAGACTTACCCTGGTTGATAATTTATGTGTGAGAAATTGATTTGTTTGATTAAAGAAATTAAATTTCCCAACATTTTGGCATAATTGTCAAGGAGGTTATTAAAGGTGCAAGAGAATAACTAGAATTGTTTCTTTTATAGATGCGTTGTTGAAATATAGTGCATTAGAAGTGTTCTTTACTCTCAAGTAACAAGGTGATAAGATGAGAGGTAAGAACCTATGCATCGCTTCAATAGATTGAAGGGGGATCAACCTCATAAAGAGTTAGGATACATGGGATTACATGAATAAAGAAGAAGAGAAACGCGGTTCCTAAAAAATACTAACTTTGCAGAAAAAATGATCCAGATTTATGCAGGAATGAATTGGAATACAGATATATACAAAAACATGGAGATACAGTGAAAAAAAGCCTTCAATTCATTAATAACAAATTACTGAAATTCTTTTACATGTAGATGGAAATAATCTAACTCAGGCGATGGTAGCTTATCTCTGAGAAGAGATGTGGTAGCTACATGAATTTTAAATTGTGTTACAATAAGGCTCAGAGGTATTTTTATCATTAAGAAGCAATGGGAAACCATAAAAATCCAAAAACCTAACCCTAGGAGATGAAGCGCCAAAAGCTTGTGGGCCCCATTAGGGTTAGTTGGAGTGTCAACTTCTTGGCGTCGTAACTTTGGAATACAATCTCCATTTGGCTATCATAATACCTCATTTTCAAGACCTCCAAGAGGAAGATGAAAAAATGGTTGTAAACCAATGTTACACAATTTTGGTCTCTCTACTTTCCCAAAAAAATGTCTTTTAAGCCCTTAAAATGACTCCAAATGTTTAGGACCAGAAAACTACAAAAAATAGTAAGTTATGCTACAATTAAGGAAAATGAAATAAATAATGGTGGGGGTCCAAGTGGAATAGGTGAGTGGCCACCAATATACACCAGGATCAATCCTCCCCCCTTAGGAAGTGATGGTCTCCATTGTGTTGAGTGCCTCCATGAGATGAGGAAACTTTTGTTGAACTTGGTCCTTGGTGAGCCACTTGCCTTGGTGCAGGAGTTGGCTAGCTTTGACAAACCAACACAGTTGGATCTTCTGTTGGTGAGAAGTATTGATATGTTTGTCTATAATTTGATGAGTTGTGGCTTGTTCCATGCAACCTAATTTGAGCTTTATTGGTGTTAGTTGTTCTAAAATGTTTGATGTATCCACCAATGGTGGAAAGTATGGCGGAAGGCGGTCCACATTGAACATTGGGTGCAAGCCAAGGAATGGGGGAATGTTGAGCCCAAAATTATTATCACCCACAACCTTGGTGATGGTGTAAGGCCCATATCAAAGTGGTTTGAAATTCTGATGGGCCTTCGTAAGGCATTATTTGTGCAAATGCAACCAAAATTTTTCACCCACCTGAAACTTGTGTTGCACCCAATGTTGATCATGTCACTTCTTGTACTTGGCATTGGACTTCTCCATCTTGTGAACCTATTGGTGGATGTGAAGGATGTGTTCAATAGACCTGATTTATTTATTAGCCTCAAACTGTACATGTGTGGATTTTGTCAAAGTAGTGAGATGAGGCATGGCAACATCAATCAGACATAATGGTTGAAATCCCAGACCCACTTGAAAGGGACTGTGACTAGTCGAGCTTTGGAGAGCTCTATTATAGTTGTGTTGCACATAATGAAGGCTCTCATCCAAGGTTCCTTGATGCTTGGATTTGTACATGTGGAGTATGCGCATTATCATCCTATTGACAACCTCTATCTGGCAGTCAGTCTTGGGATGGAATGCACTAGACTTAGTGAGCTTAGTGTCCAATAGTGTCGAGAGGCTCGACCAAAATATGCTCAGGAAACTGCTACCCAAATATGATATAATGGTCCATAGGATCTCAAAATGTACCCTCACTCATTCAAAGAAGAGTTTGGTAGTGTCCTATGCTATGATACTCTTCTTGCAATCCGCCAATATAACCATCTTAGAAAATTTGTCCACAACCACAAATACAGAATCATTACCATTCTTGGTAGAAGGGATGCCAGATAGATAGTCCATGGAGATGGATTCCTAGGGTTGGTTGGGAGTAGGCATAGGAGTGTACATGCCTTGATTCTTGATGGTTAACTTGGAGATGGCATAGGAAGTGCAGGATCTAATATATTTCCAACATCATTTCGGATTTTTGTCCAATAAAAGTACTTTTGTAGTACATACACAATTTTCTCCACACCAAAGTGTCCTATGACCTGACTGTAGTTTGCCTCCCAAATCATCTTAGCACGTTCTCTTGAAGGAATGCAAAGGTGGCATAGGTAGCATAATAATGTGTCCTAGAGGTGGAAATCATGAACTTACTTTCTATCCACTAGCATTTGGTATGTGCTGGCCAACTCTAGATCATTTTTGTATAGTTGTGGCCATTGAGAGGTCTCATGGCCACAAGAGTTGAGAATAGCAGTCAGTGCTGCACCAATGACATAGTCGGAGGTATCTATCTCAATTTCATATGGTTGTTACAGGTCTAGCAATGTGAGTACATGTACAATGCAGATGCGGTGCTTCAACTCAATGAACACCTTCTGTTGAGACTCGGACCAGGAAACCTTTTCTTTTACTCTGCCCATGGTAATTTGATTCAAAGGCCAAGTGATATGGGAGAATCCCAACACAAACCTCCAATAAAAATTTGCAAGGCCCAAAAATCTGTGAAGATCTGTTAGAGTGTTCGAGGATTTCCAATACCAAACGACTTGGATCTTAGTTGATTCCATATGCACACCTTTCTCATCTATTATGTAACCCATAAATTAGACTTGGTTCATGCCATAGGTGAATTTCTCTAAGCTGGCACACATTTTGTGTTGTCATAGTGTTTGAAGGACTTGTCGAATGTGTTGCAAGTGCTCTTCCCAACTTTTTTTTGAAGATGACGATGTCATCTAGATAAACAACCACAAATGAGTTGGTGAAGGGTTGCAAGATGTCATCCATCAGCCTCGTAAAAGTACCAAGGGAATTTTTCAACCCAATGGGCATGACCAACCATTAAAAAATGCCTTCCTTGTATTTGAAGGCGGCCTTCCATACATTTGTGAGCTCTACTGGAACCTAGTGATAGTCAGACTCTAGATCGATCTTGTTGAAATACTTGACCCCCTTGAGCTGGTCCAGAGGGTCATCAATCCGTGGGATTGGATACCTATTCCTGATAGTGATTTTTTTTAGTGCCCAATAATCAATGTAAAGCCTCTAGGATCCACCCTTCTTCTGTAGAAGTATAATCAGGCTCCCACAGGGTGAGGAACTTGGTCAGATGTTCCCTTTTTGCAGCAACTCCTAGATATTCCACTTGATCTTTTCTTTTTCTAGAATGAAGCGATGGTATATCGTCTTGTTCAGTAGATGTGATCCAGGAGTCAAATTGATTAAAATCTTAACCTGATAGTGCAAGGGTACTCCTGTGGGTGAGGAGAAGATGTCCCTGTATTCTTCCACGACCTTATCCACCTGCTTCTGATGCATGTGAGAACCCTTCTTGGGGGCCATGGATGTGTCCACGATCTTCCCCTTACTTTGAGAGTGAATAAGAAAGAAATAAAATTTCCCAGTCTAGGAGATTATCTTACTGCATTACGTAGCAAAGATCAAATAGATGGCGGTAGGTGGGGCTACCTCCAGTATCCTATATAACGTATAACCCAAAGTAATAATAATAGTGTGAGGCCTCGACTCATACACAACATGATGCTTCTGCAAGTATGGTTGGCCTAATAATACATCACAAACTTCAAGAGGAGAAACATCACATAGTACCTCATCCGCGAAGGGCTTCATGTTGTAGGGAAGGCAACACTGTTGGCTGATGCGGAGATCTTGTCCTTGGTGAAGCCCCTCGATGGTGTACGGTTGCAAGTGTGGTGTGGTGGTCATGACTAATGGAAATGAGTTTTTTTTGGCTCCTACTATCAACAATGAACTGTAGCAGCAAACCCTTTACCCACATCTGTGAGTGGAAGAGACACTCCCCCTCCTCTGGATCTGCAAGCTCAATCTTCTTGATTTTGGTGGTGGCAACGGTGGTGTTGGGCTCCAAATCAATAATATACTTTCCTTTGTCATTCCCCTTGTTAGGTTCTGACTTAGAATCAAAACATGCATCTAACTCTAAAGCCTTCATCTCAGCCACTAGTGCCTACTTGGTTCGACACTTACTTGTGTTGTGAGTGGGGCTTTTAGGGAATTCACACCACTTTCATGTGTCCCTCTTTGTCTTCGTGGTGTTTTTATTTTCCTGCAGCTTTTATGCGTTGTCTTGGGTCACCCCGCCTTGGCTTTATCCTTTGTTTTTCAGTTTGGGGGTTCCTTTCCCTTGCTTCAAATTTATAGATCCAAAGTCTCGCTTCTTCTGTTCAAATTTATGCTCGATCTTCATAGTGTATCGATAGGTGACCTGCCAATAAAGGAGATGTCCAAGAACTCCATCTTGTCTTGGATATATTTCTGTAGCCAGTTGTGGTACTTGAGTACCAGATGCCACTTAGAATCCTTGATACCTAACTTTGTGTGAAGGGTATGAAAAATATTTGTGAACTCTGGCACATCTTGGTCCCTTCCCTGTCGCAGTGTGCTCCACTTTATATACTTATCTTCATAGCTCCCAGCAGGGTAATACTATTCCTTGAAGGCATCTCGAAAAGAATTCGAAGTGGGTGCAATTGAAAATGGTGAGGGTTCCATCTTGTCAATATGCTCACAGTTGGTTTTGCACCAGTCCTTGGTGTGGGGGGCTTCTTTGATAAGTGCAACGGTAATGTTTTACCTATTGGAAAAATCATGAAGCTAAAAAATATCCTTCGAACATATTTAACCATTTATCTACAACATCTGCATTTATTTGCCCTTCAAATATGAGAATTTTAAAATTGACTTGTACCTTAAAGGGAGTGTCACATCCATGGTGGCTACTAGATGAAGATGTGTCACCTATGGGAATCTGTCGCAGGATCTGGGAAAATTTGTGCATCATCTCGTTCCTTTGTCGCTCGAAGAAATTCTTCGAGTAATATTTTTAAAGGATCTCCTAATTCGTTGTCTTTCTTTTCTTTCACCATGGGAGAGTGTTAGGGTCAGAGATGATAGTGTTTCAAAGGTTTAACCAGTTCAAGCCCTTACTCCTTATACCTCGACCCCATTGGGGACATGCATGGAAAAATAGAGAAAGAGTATATTGCTCTGATACTACTAATCCAGATTTATGCATGAACGAAATGAAATACAAATATAAACAAAAACATAGAGATACAACGAAAACATAACTTCAATTCATTAATAACAAAGTATTGAAAATTGTTTACATGCATTTAATGGAAATAAACTAGCTCAGGCAATGGTAACTTATCTATGAGTAGAGATGTGGCAGTCACATGCCTTTTGAACTTTGTTACAATGAGGGTTGAAGGCCTTTTTACCATTAAGAAATATTGGGAAACCTTAAACATCCAAAAAACTAACCCTGTGAGATGAAGTGCCAAAAGCTTGTGAGCCCTGTTGTGGTTTGTAGAAACGTCAACTTCCTAGGGTCATAACTTTGGCATACGATCTTTGTTTGTTAGAAAATTATATATTAAAGAGCAATGGAACACATAAAATATATTGCAGAAATACAAACACAAAAAATGCATAAAACAAGAGAGACACAGATATATGTGGTTCACCCAATTTGGGCTACGTCCAAGGAGAAACAGTCAGTCCTTCCTTGTATATTATCCATCAAATTGAAGAGATACAACCTACAGTAGAACCGCTATAATTCCCTCTTCTCTTTCACACAATCTCCTCTCTCTTTCTCGCTCAGAATACAGATCTACATAGACGCAATATAATTCCCTCATATATAGTGAGGGGTTTCTTTCTAGGGAAAAACCCTAAATTAAACATAACTTCTACCATCATATCTCTGCCTAATGAACGACCCAGATTGACTATGAAATCACAACATTTTACAAGGAAATTTTACATCTATTTTTAGCTTCGGTTGTGCTACCCCTGATCCCCTACCGGGGGGGTTTCCAAATAATCATGGTCGCCCCTTAGACCCCCCTGGCGGTGTACATTTTACGGGCGATGTTGTGCCACATTACGAACTCGGGTCCGTTGTGGCGATACCTCTAAATAAAGAAGATAATCAGGCTCCACAACCAACACTGTTTGGTTATCATAATACCTCATTTCAAATATCTCTAAGAGGAGGCTAAAAACAAACTAGTAATTTAGCCTTGCGCTTTTCTAGTCTCTTTGTTTTCCCAAAAAACATCTTTTAGTCCCTCAAAATGGCTCCAAACGTTTAGCACCCAAAAAACTTCCAAAATTTTAAGTTGTGATACAATCAAGGAAATTGAAAGAAACAATGATGGGGGTCCCAGTGGAATAGGTGAGTGGCTACCAATATCCTCCTAGATAAAAAAAAGGGATGTGGAGGAAAGAAAAATCTATATTTTGGATGATTTACATTTATTCAGGAATTGATCTCAAAATCAGAGGAAGAATCACCTATCCCCAAGAGTAAGTTCTTGGAAAACAAGACCCCATAAATCATCCACTTTTGGAACAATTCCCCAAAGGATAGAATATCAAGGGTCATATGTGTCGGGGGGGCAATATTTGGGAGAGATAATCTCATGAGCCCTCTACCTCATAAGCAAGTCCAAGAATCTCTGAATCATTTGCATCTTTGAAAGGTGAATACCGAGACTTTTCGAAAGCACAAGGAGATTAAGAAGTCCAGAATTTAGAACACTGAGAATTAAGCCCAAAAAATAAGCAACCTCTTGATAATTCTATCCTAAACTTAGGGACTGTTGTACGGTAGCCTGAGCAGCCATCAAAAAATATTTCACAAGTAGGTGAATAGTGAGTACTTAAGAAAATTTTGAAAAACCCCTAAATTTTGTGGAATAATTGGATGCAAAATGAAAAGTAGATGACATAGTTACCAACTTTGAATTCACTATTTAGAACCTTTAGGGACAAGCTCCGGTGAAGAACATTCCTTTATTATCCCTCCCAAAATTTCAGGGAACAACCAATGAAGATCTAGATATTTTCCTCTTCCTATTTGATGTTTTATACCAGAGTTATGACTACACCTCAGATGCCCAGAAACTAAAGTTGTTCCCTACTACTTTGAAGGGAGTTGTGTTTAGATGGTTCATGGGACTTGGCAATGCATCTATTTCTTCCTTGGATGACATAAAGAAAACTTTTCTCGAAAAGTATCAAGATTATTGTAAGATCATAAATCAAAGGGGTGAATTTTTTATAATGTCCCAAAGGGGGGATGGAATCCTAGAAGAATATATCGAGTGTCTCCAATACAAATTACAAAGTTTCAATCATAGTGATTTGGATAAAGATATCTTAAAATTTATTTTGATCTGGGGAATGAAGGATGATTGTATGGACACGTTGAACCTCATAGGGAAAGGGGACATATAAAAGGAGACCTATGATAAAGAGAATCAACAAGGAACTGAACTTTAGAACAAGATGCTTCTACTAAAATACATAAATCAATTAATGTTGGGGTAATAAGGGAAAAAACCAGTAATCTATTTGAAAATTTTAAAATAGATATTATAAGTTCTATGTCTTCTCAGTTATATATTTTACAAGTGAAGAAAAAAATAGGTTGAAGCCAAGAAACATTTGTCAAATTCTACCCCAACTATAGGAAGAAGCACCCCCTAATAAAGTTCCCACTTAATAATGTGTAAATCTGTAACATTTGTGAGCAAGATCATTCTACAAAACACTACCTATTGCCACCAAGGTTAGAAGTGGTATTCAAGGAATCATGTGAATAGATCGAGGTAGCATATTTCATTGGCTCTAAGAAACCATGGTAGGATGAACCACTAAGTATGGCTCAAGGCCCATCATCTTCTTTCAATACCTGGGCTAACATGTGGAATCCTCAATAGATTCCTAATAAATTGCAGTATCCTATAATCCCTTGTCAATTTCCTAACCCTACTCTAATTCAATATTTTATGCCTTGGCCCTAGTGGCCCTCTCTTCTAAATCAAACATTTCCATGGCCTCAAGGATGGTAAGGAAGCTATTTTCCAAGAAAATTTCATGTATAGTTACATATGCAGTAGTAACAACAGCAACTTCCTTTAAGTACACCATCAAGTAAGTCTCCTTTATGACCTCAGTTACCTATATAAAGTAACCCAAATAAAAATAATAAGATAGTGCAATAAGTTAAAGCACACATTTTCCCCACCTATTGTATTTCCCCCGTTCGAGGATAGTGAATCCAAGAGTTTCCCCTATTATTACAAAACATGAAGAAGAAACCTAACCTAAGGAAGAAACTCCAATACAAGGATCATTAGATAGACATTATACTAAGAATCTTGTAATAACTAATGTCATTGTTACTATTGAGACCACTATAATAGTTGATGTTGATTTTCCTACTGAGACCCCTATAGCAATTTGTGTCATTGTTACTCTTCGATCTTCTATAATAGTCGATGTTGTTGTTAGTACTAAGAATCCTTTGAATCCACCTAACCTAGAGAGATTAATGTAGCCAAATCTACTCCACAACTTGAGTCTAATATTTTTAAGGAGTTGAAAAAATTGTACATCCAATTCCATTACTTCAAGAAATCATATATGTCCCAATATATGCAAAAATGGTAAGGAACTTTGTGTTAATAGGAAACCTTGAGAACCTCCCATTATCCATGTGGTGGTAAAACTATCAGAACTAATGTTGGGTGAAAATCTGCCTACCAAATATGATGATTTAGGGAATCTAACAGTAAATATTCACATTGGAAAGATGTATATTTCAAATACATTGGTTGATCTGGGTGTTGCAATAAATTTGATGAGAAAAGAAACCTTTGAGTCGCTCGAATTCACCAATTTAATACCAACCCCTACTATATTAGAAATCGCCGATAGATCCAAAATTCAACTTGAGGGAATTCTAGAAGATGTTGTGATTTCAGTAGACTCCTAAGAATATCTATCTGATTTCCTAGTGTTGTGGCCTAAGACACACATAGGATGGCATTCCCTAATCTTGGGAAGTCTATGGTTAGCCACTATGGATGCATTAATTAGTTTCAGATCATGTTTAATAACATCTTTCACCTCTCTGAACACCACATCTCGGTTGTACACAACCTTCCTTGATATTGGGTTCCAAAGCTTATAACCCTTTAAATGATCTTTATACCCAATAAAAATGCACTTTTCATATTTACTATCCAACTTGGTTCGTTTCTCCTTTGGAACATTTACATATGCATCACATCCAAATACCCTCAGATGTGAAAGAGAGGGTTTCTTACCAGTCCATACCTCTTGTGGACTTTTATCCTCCAACATTGATGAAGGTGATCTGTTGACCAGGTAACATGTTGTCTCCACTGCCTCTGCCCAGAATTCCTATCCTAACCTGGCACCACTGAGCATGCTTCTTGCCCTTTCCATCAACGTCTTGTTCATTCTTTCTGCAACTCCATTTTGCTGAGGTGTATATGGAGTAGTCTTCTGCCATGCTATACCACACTTCTTACAGAATTCTTTAAATTCCTTATTGCAAAACTCTCCACTGTTATCTGTCCTTAGCACCTTTGTCTTCTTCTCTATCTGGTTTTCCACCAGAGCCTTGAATTCTTTAAACCTGTCAAAGACTTCAGATTTCTTCGTAAGGAAATATATCCATGTATTCCTTAAGAAGTCATCTATAAATGATACATAGTACACAAACTTACGCAGTGATGGAACCTTCACAGGTCCAAACACATCACTGTGCACAAGCTCTAATATTTGTTTCGCCCTCTTACCATCAGAGGGGAAACTCACCTGATTCTCCTTCCCATATACACAATTTTCACAAAAATCAGAATCCAGAGAGTTGTTACTCATACCTTATACCATACCTTTACCATGAAGTATTCGAAGGCCCTTCTCTCCAATATGTCCAAGCCTTCGATGCCACAATATGCTCTTCTCTCTAGAGACCACTAAATTTTCTGCTCCACTTTCAGGAACCACAGAATTGTTGCACCCATCAATAACAGTGCTACCTTGCATCTTGTACAGAGTTCCAATTCAAACTCTCCACATTAATACCAGTGCTCCCCGAACCATTTTGCAGGTATCCTTCTCGAACACTGTTTTTACACCTGCATCATCCAACTTGCTTACATAAATCAGATTTCTGGCCAATGCAGGAATATGCAGAACACCTGGAAGTGTTCTAACCCTTCCACCTTGCAACTTCAACTTTACTTTTCTGCGACCAATGATTCTAGCCTTCCTGTCATCCCCTAAGAAGACATCACCGCCATCGTATTTCTCATACTCGCAGAACCACTCTCTATGGGGAGTGAAGTGAAAGGATGCACCTGAGTCAATCAGCCATGCCTCATGATCTACATGTGTACATGAAGAAGCTAAGTACACATCCCCACCTTCATCTGAGGTGGTTTTCGCCTCTGTAGAAGGAGCATCATCAGATCCCTTTCCTTTATCAGGAGCTTTATATTTACAGTCCCTTTTATAGTGCCCTTCCTTTCCACATTTCAAGCACACCACCTTTACAAGTTTTCCTGAAGATTTAGATCTCCCTCTAGATTTAGATCTCCCACTCGATGACTTATTTTTGTTTCTATTCTAGGACCATCCTCGTACAGACAAGGCATCACCATTCTGGCTCTCCATATTTTTCCATCTCATATCCTCCATCAGCAAGGATGAGACTATTTCATCAAACTGCAAGGTAGTTGCATTGCTGCCTATTACAATAACCAGACTATCCCACGAATCTGGTAGAGAACACAACAAACTGATGCACTTATCTTCATCTGAAATTTTAATATCAATAGATTCTGACTGACTTACCACAGTATTAAATGTGTTCAGATGCTTTATCACCGAGTTTCCATCTTTCATCCTTAGGTTATATAGCTTTTTCTGTAGGAAAAGTTTATTCACCAGAGACTTAGATTGGTACAAAGTCCCTAACTTGTCCCACAAAGCCTTCGCCGTAGCTTCCCCTGATACATTCAACAATATTGAATCTGAGACACATAATCGTATTGTGCTTTTTTCCTTCTGATCCAACTTCTTCCATTCTTCATCGAACACTCCCGTTGGTTTAGTACCTAGATCTACCACAATCCACTGATCTTTATCCACTAACAGATCCTCCATCTTGAGTTTCCACAACTCAAAACTCTGACCATTAAATTTCTCTATCTCTATCTTTCCACTGCTCGCCATCTTCTTTCACCACTAGAATCGATCTTGCAGATCTCCCATTGAATAGGGTCTACCACAGGCCCGAGCGAAACCCCTTAGTAACAAAGGAATCCCCTTAAAGCCAAAACAGCTCTAAAAAACATAATAAAAATAATAAATATATAATAATAATAATAAAAATAAAAATAAAAATCATGCACAAAACCATAGGTGGGTCCGCCCAACCTAACATAGGGTCCAAAACCAAAATTATCTAGGGCACTGCCCTGGACCCCATTAAGTGGGGTTACAGGTACCATTTAAACCCCCTGTTAATTACATGGAAAAAATATAACACAACCCGACATGGTAATCCAAGGTTAAGCAAGTTATTGTTGTATGGTGTGTCATAAGAACAGAGATGGCAGATCAGAACTGTGCTTTAAAATGAATTCCATAAATATGCAGAGGATCAACAACATAGGCAAAAAAGAATGGGAACCGTCAGATCGTTAGATCGACAGATAGTAATGGAAGAAGGTGAGGAGTCGTCGAAAGTTGATATGGATCGTCAGATCAACAGATCCGTTATATTAATGGTTATTGTGTGGGTAAAATGTGTGAGCGTTAATGCGTGAGAAAATTAGTTTCATAACAAGAAATGGTTTATTGCGTGCACTCTAAGTGGTAAGTGGTAATTCGGGGTGGTCACCCAATTCCATTTATCAGTCGACATGTAGCACGCCGCAAGAGAGAGATAATTTCTTTATCGACAAGTAATCCTCATGCAATATGGCTATTAACCGTTGGATCGGAGATAGTGTTCGAGAAGGATACCTACAAAATGGTTCGAGGTTCACTGGTATTTATGGGGGAGTTCGGATTGAAACTCTGTACAAGCTGCAAGGTAGCACTATTATTGATGGGTGCAATAGTTTTGTGGTTCCTAAAAGTAGAGCAGAAAATTTAGTGGTCTCTGGAGAGAAGACCATGCTGTGGCATCAAAGGCTTGGACATATTGGAGAGAAAGGCCTTCGAATACTTTATGGTAAAGGTATGGTAGAAGGTATGAGTAATAGCTCTATGGATTTTGATTTCTGTGAAAATTGTGTCTATGGGAAGCAGAATCGGGTGAGTTTCCCCTCTGGTGGTAAGAGGGCGAAATAGATATTAGAGCTTGTGCACAGTGATGTGTTTGGACCTGTGAAGGTTCCATCATTGGGTAAGTCTGTGTACTATGTATCATTTATAGATGACTTATCAAGGAATACATGGATATATTTCCTTAAGAAGAAATCTGAAGTCTTTGACAGGTTTAAAGAATTTAAGGCTCTCGTGGAAAATCAAATAGAGAAGAAGATAAAGGTACCGAGGACAGATAATGGTGGAGATATTTGTAGCAAGGAATTTGAAAAATTCTATAAGAAGCGTGGTATAACATGATAGAAGACTACTCCATATACACCTCAAAAAAATGGAGTTGCAGAAAGAATGAAAAAAACGTTGATGGAAAGGGCAAGAAGCATGCTCAGTGGTGCCGAGTTAGGACAAGAATTCTGGGCAAAGGCGGTGGATACTGCATGTTACCTAGTCAATAGGTCACCTTCATCAGTGTTGGAGGATAGGACTCCACAAGAGGTATGGACTAGTAAGAAACCTTCTCTTTCAGATTTGAGGGTATTTGGATGTGATGCATATGTACATGTTCCAAAGGAGAAACAAACCAAGTTGGAGAGTAAATCTAAAAAGTGCATCTTTATTGGATATAAGGATGGTTTAAAGGGTTATAAGCTTTGGAACCCAGTAATAAGGAAGGTTGTGTATAGCCAAGATGTGGTGTTCAGAGAGGTGAAAGCTGTTATTAAACATGAAGTCCAACCAAGGGAACCTAAGAAGATAGAGTTTGAGCTAAAGGAGGAAGAATCAGACTCTACAACAGAGGAGGAATCAGAAGATGAAGTGCCACAAATTCTAGCTATGAGAAGATCAGTTCGAGAAAGAAGGTAGCCAAAAAGGTATAGTCCATCTACTTTCTGTTCAAATTTTGCTTTGTTTGTTACTAATGATGATCCCAGAACTGTGAAGGAAGCAGTGGATTCAGGGGATGGAAAATTCTGGAAAGAGGCCATGGTTGATGAAATGGAATCTTTGCACAAAAATGAGGCTTGGGATCTGGTGGAGTTGCTGGCTTGAAGGGAACCCATTGGCAGCGAATGGGTGTTCAAAAAGAAGACAAATGCAGAAGGAAAAGTGGAGAAATACAAAGCTCGGTTGGTAGCAAAAGGTTATTCCCAGGTGTCGGGAATTGATTTTGGTGATATTTTTTCTCCCGTTGCCAAGGTAACTTCTATTAGATTACTTTTATCTATTACTGTTTCTTTTGATTTTGAGGTAGAACAGATGGATGTGAAGATAACGTTTCTTGACGGGGGATCTGGAAGAGGAAATCTACATGAAGCAATGTTAGGTCCCTATAATACTAGTGATTATTCCATTACTGTTGTAGTTGTATCCCTTATTAATATTGTTGTGCCCCTGTTGTCCCCATATTTTTATTACCGTGCCCCTTAGAATCCATCTATTGTTATTTTTGTGCCTTTATATTATTATTGTTAGGTTGGCTGGGTTATATTGTGACTCCTTAGACTCCTATATATAGAAATGAGGTTTTGTCATTTGAATCATCGAATTTTTTTTCATTTGTGTAATGTAAAGGAGGTTTCCCCCTCGAAGACGTTGAATTATAAGGCGTTCAACTATCTTTTATATCTTTTTGTGAGCTAGTTTCATAACATTTGGTATCAGAGCTTTGGATTCTAGGGTTTCGCTGCTCCAAATAGGTCATCATGTCATTTTCGCTATAACTTTTTTTTCTGTGACGTTTCAGAAAAAAAAAAAAACCGATTTGAGAAGAAATTGCAATGAACCTCAGATCTGAATTTCAAAGCTTTTCGCGCTACATTTGCGGAGATATGATCTGAGGAAGTTGGTCTTTTTGCATACTCCTAAATTACATTCCAAACAGGTGACCTAGGGAAAATATTCATAACTTTCTATTTGAGCATCAGATTGAAGTTTCATAAGAAGCTGTAGAAAGAGGATGGGTTGTAGTTTCTTGTATATATATTTTTAGAGCCAAAGGTCGAAACAGGGACATTTGGCATGGCATACAAGTTCACTCTACTGAAGTAGTCTATAATCAGGTGATTGTGGGAGATTTGACATAACTCTTCCTTGGAGAATCCAATTTGGATAAGATTGGTAGCATTGGAAAGAGGACACAAAGGGCTACTGCAAGTCACAATTTCAGAACTTGATGATTCAAAATTATATACATCAGAGGCAATATCAAGCTCCTTCAAAGTGAAAAAAACGTGTGTAGATTTTTTATTTATTTTTCTTAAGCTTGTTTTGAAAAATTATTTTGAAGAATTCAAAAGGCATAGTAGAGCATTATTATTGGTAACTGATGTCCTGAGGAAAGAAAATGCAAACACCTAGTAAGCAACTTGAAAGCATTAGCATGACTCATGAAGAAGAGGAAGAAATGCTACATGACATATCAAAATTACAAGACCAAGTGCAACAAATGTCATTCTCACAAAAGATAACAGAAGCTAAGATAAATGGCGTGGAATCTAAGATAAAGGGCGTGGAAGCTAAGATGAATGGAATGGAAGCTAAGATGGATGATTTGAAGACAAATATGGAAGAATTGAAGATAAATATGAATAATTTGCTACAAGAAATGGTCACTAATGGTGAAAGGGTGGTAAAGGAAACTCATGATGAGAACAAAAGAAATGTTAATCATGATTCTGTAGACTCTAATGTTGGTTCAAAGACACACCATATTCCAAAAATCGATATGAGGAAGTTTGATGGCAAGGACCCTGCAACATGGATATTATAGATGGAACAATTTTTCGATCTCAATAATGTGCAAAACACACAAAAGGTACGTATTGCGACTTTATATTTGGAGCCAAATTAGTTTGTATATTATCAATGGTTTTGCTCTCGTAAAGAAATTATCACTTAAGCAATTTTTACAGAAGAATTGACAACACATTATGAGGATACAAAAAGCAACACTTTTTTTAGCCAATTGATAAGTCTCAAACAGAAGGGTTCAATAATGGAGCACATTGAGGAGTTCCAAAAATTGAACATAAGAGTAAAAAATATTCCAGAGGAGCATAGGATTGATGTGTTCATAGGGACTTTAAAGGATAATATCCGACATGATGTTCACCTTTGGGAACTTGATTCATTAGAGAAGGAAATCAGGTTAGCAAGAAAAATGGAAAGAAAAATTATGGCAACCAGGAAGCATACCAGTCACAACTATAAAGGTGGAAGTGTTGTTACCCCTAGCCTTCCACAACCTATAAGGTTGACACCACAATAATTGGAAGAAAAAAGAGCAAAAGGGATCTTTTACAATTGTGATAGCAAATACACTAAAGGTCATAAGTGTGCTGAGAAGAAATTATTCTACATAGATTGTGAAGAGGAAGAAGAGAAAGATCAAGAAAGGTCAAAAGAAGAGGCTATACTCCAGGAACAAAGCCTAGATAAAGAAGAAATGAATCTGACCATATCTTGTAATTAACTGGTTGGAATTACCACTCCTCAAACCATCAAGAGAGAAGGACAAATCAAGAAGAGAAAGGTAATAGTGTTGATTGATTCAGGAAGCACCCATAATTTTATTTATTGTAAGGTAACAAAAGAATTGAATTGCTTCCTATATTCAACACCAGAGTGTCAAGTGATGGTTGAAAATGGAGGAACGATAAATTTCTCTGGAAAGTGCCATAATATCAAGCTATCCATGAGAGAATATGTATTGATGAGCCCAATGCTTTCCATTCCAATGGGAGGTGCTGATGTTGTACTAGGAGTCCAATGGCTATAGTACTTGGGTACAATAGCTTTTAATTTTCAAGAAATTTTCATGAAATTTTCTGCGGAAGAAAAGGAAGTTGAATTAAGGGGTACTGTAGGGAAATAGGGAAATATAATCAGCTCTAATGGTATGACAAAGCTTCTAAAAAAGGAACAAAGAGGTGTAATTGCACAATTAATTATTGTTAGATGTTTCCACATCTGAATCATCTATTTCACCAGATCTCCAAAAAGTCTTGGACAATCATTCCAAGGTATTTGTGACTCCCAAAGGTCTCCCACCTATTTGTGATCATGATCATGCTATTCATCTGATTCCAGGAAGTGTTCCTCCAAACATCAATCCGTACAAATATCCCTATGCCCAAAAGAGTGAAATTGAACGTATGGTTGAAAAAATTCTAGAGGCTGGTATAATTCAACCTAGTCAAAGTTCTTTCTCTGCTCCAGTAGTATTGGTGCACAAGAAGGATGGATCATGGTACATGTGTCCGGATTATAAGGAGCTCAACAAGCTCACTATTAAAGATAAGTTTCCCATTCATTTCATTGATGAGTTAATGAATGAATTGCATGGATCAATTTATTTCACCAAGTTGGATCTTCATTCAGGATATCATCAAATCAGAATGAAGACTGAAGACATTCCGAAAACAACATTTAGAACTCATGAGGGTCATTATGAATTTTTGGTCATGCCTTTTGGCCTTACCAATGCACCTTCTACATTTCAAGGTTTGATGAATTCCATTTTCAAACCCTTTCTTAGAAAATTTGTGTTAGTATTTTTTGATGATATACTAATCTAGAGCAAGTCTTGGAAGGATCATGTTGAACATGTTGACATGGTGCTACAACTATTGAAGGAGAAACAATTATATGCAAAAAGATCCAAATGTTTCTTTGGAGTACAAGAGGTGGAATATCTGGGTCATATTGTATCTCATGAAGGAGTTAAGGTAGACCCTAGAAAAATTAAAGCCATTAAGGAATGGAAAATCCCCACATCCATAAAACATCTGCGAGGATTTCTCGGGTTGACAGGGTATTATTGCAAGTTTGCTAATAATTATGGGAGAATAGCAGCACCTCTAACAACATTATTGAAGAAAGATGCATTTTCATGGAATCTAGAAGCAACAAAGGCCTTCGAACATCTTCAAGAGGCAATGTGCCAAGCACCGGTCTTAGCTACACTAGACGTCACAAAAACCTTTATTGTGGAATGTGACGCTTCAGGAAATGGAATTGGTGCTGTTTTAATGCAAGATGAAAGACCCATTGCTTTTGAAAGTCGTCCAATCAAGGGAAACTTTTTACACAAAGCTATTTATGAGAAGGAAATGTTGGCAATACTACATGCACTTAAGAAATGGCGACCCTACCTAATGGGAAGACACTTCAAGGTAAAAACAGATCATGATAGCCTTAAATACTTTTTGGAACAAAGATTATCCTCTGAATAGCAACAAAAGTGGGTCACAAAGATGTTGGGTTATGACTTCGAAATCATCTACAAAAAAGGGAAGCAAAAATGTAGTGGCAGATGCACTCTCAAGAAAGGATGAGGATGTGGAAGCATTGTTGTGCGTCATTTCTATTATCCAACCAAATTGGATAGACGAAGCAAGGGAGGAATGGAAGAATGATGAAGAAGTGTGGGTAGTTATTCGAAAGTAACAACAATATTCTAGTACATATGATACATTTAGCTGGAAAAATGATTCGTTATGGTACAAATATTGCTTATATCTTTGTAATAATTCGCAATTCAAACAAAAGATTCTTATGGAATTGCACATTTCTACCTTAGGAGGGAACTCAAGATTTTTAAAAACTTACCACAGGGTTACGAAAGAATTTTGTTGGGATGCCCTTAAATAGGATATTCAAAAGTTTGTGGCATAATGTTTGGTTTGACAACAAAATAAAGTTGAAACAATTAAGACCCCAGGTCTATTACAACCTTTATCCATTCCAAGCCAACATTTGGAGGAGGTTTCAATGGATTTTATCACAGGTTTACCCAAGTCTGAGGGAAAGGGTGTCATAATGGTGGTAGTTGACAGAATTACAAAGTATGCACACTTTTGTGCATTATCACATCCATTTAAAGCTAGTACAGTTTCTACTACATTTATGGAAACAATTCAAAAGCTACATGGAAACCCAAAGATTATTTTAAGTGACAAAGATCCCATTTTCACTGGAAATTTTTGGATAGAATTATCTTCTTGTCTTAGTACTCAGTTAGCTCATTGCTCATCTTATCATCCTCAATTTGATGGGAAAATTGAGATAGTAAAAAAATGTTTGGAAGGATATCTTCGTTGCTTTGTATATGATAAAAGGACACAATGGGTCAAATGGTTTCCTTTGGCTGAATGGTGGTATAACACTTCCTTCCATACAACAACAAAAATGACCCCATTTATGGCACTTTATGGATATCATCCACCCTCCATCACATCATATTTAAGAGAAAATTCTAAAGTTCAAGCAGTGGAACATCACATCGAACATCAACAACAAGTTCTCCAACTCTTAAAGGATAACCTCGTGTTGGCACAAAATAGAATGAAACAATAGATAGATCAGCATCGCAACGAAATAAGTTTTGATGTAGGTGATTAGGTATTCCTACAGCTACAACCATATAAACAAATGTCCCTCAAGCAAGCTAAGAAGGATAATAAATTATCACCAAAGTATTATGGTCCGTACAAGGTGTTGCAAAAGATTGGTACTATGGAATACAAATTAGAGCTTTCTGTAGCGTCTTGAGTGCACCCAATTTTCCATGTTTCATGTTTAAAGAAGGTTATTGGCGACAAGCTCCCAGTTGAAACAATATTGCCAGAACTTAACGAGGAAGGAAAAACTATGTTGGTTACGGAAGCAGTCACAGAAACAAGAACTCGACAACTATGAAATCGATCAATTTCAGAGTATCTCATAAAGTGGAAGAACTTATTTGCTGAAGATTCCACATGGGAGGATGAGAATTTTATACATAAGCATCCAGAACTACTCAAGCATTGAGGACAACACTTTTTTGAAGGAGAGGGGCATGTTAGGTCCCTATAGTACTAGTGATTACCCCATTAATGTTGTAGTTGTATCCCTTATTAATATTGTTGCACCCCTATTGTCCCCATATTTTTATTACTGTGCCCCTTAGAATCCCTCTATTGTTATTTTTGTGGCTTTATGTTTTTATTGGTAGGTTGGCTGGGTTATATTGTGACTCCTTAGACTCCTATATATAGAAAGGAGGTTTTTTCATTTGAATCATCGAATAATTGTTCATTTGTGTAATGTAAAGGGGGTTGCCCCCTCGAAGAGGTTGAATTCTAAGGCGTTGAACTATATTTTCTATCTTTTTGTGAGCTGGTTTCATAACAAGCAACCTGAAGGCTTTGCAGTGAAGGGTAAGAAAGAATTGGTATGAAAGTAAAAGAAGTCTTTGTATGGGTTAAAACAGTCACAAAGGATGTGGTATCAAAAATTTGATACATTTATATGGGGACTTGGCTTCATCAAAAGAAAAGCAGATCATTGTGTGTATTTTAAATTAATTCGTGACTGTGTTATCTATCTAGTCTTGTATGTGGATGATATGTTGCTAGTTGGAAATGATAAAGAAGTTATCCAGGATTTGAAGACCCAATTGTCCTCCAAATTCGACATGAAAGATCTTGGTGTAGAAAACTATATTTTGGGCATGGAAATTAAAAGAGATGGGGCAAAGAGGAAGCTTTGGTTAAACCAGAGGAAGTATGTTGAGACAATACTGCAAAGGTTTAATATGCAGGATAGTAAACCGGTGAAGGTTCCTATTCCTGTAGGTGTGAGGTTATTTGCTGAACAATGTACCAAGACATAAGAAGAGGAAGAGGACATGTCCCGTGTTCCATATTCAAGTGCAGTTGGTAGCTTGATGGAGGCAAAAGTCTGTACTAGACCAGACATTGCACATGTAGTGGGAGTATTGAGCAGGTTTATGTCAAAACTAGGAAAGGAGCATTGGACAGTAGTGAAGTGGGTTTTCAGGTATTTGCATGGCACTAGTGATTATGGTCTGTGCTACTAAGTAAGACTAGGATTGGACAAAATGTTGGATATTCGTGGCTTTGTTGATGCAGACTGGGTTGGAGATCTGGATCAGAGAAGATCTACAAGTGGGTATGTGTTTAACCTATTTGGAGGTGCAGTTAGTTGGATGAGTAAGAGACAATCTATAGTTACAGCATTATCAACTACAGAGGTAGAATACATGGCAGCCACTCATGCAAGCAAGGAAGTAGTTTGGTTGCAGAGGTTGTGTTCAAGCATGGGGTTAGTACAAGAAGCTATAAGGATAGATTGTGATAGCCAAAGTGCAATTTTATTGGCAAAGAACCCTGCATATCATTCAAAGACAAAGCACTTTGATATTTAGTATCACTTTGTGAGGGATATGATAGAAGAAAAAAAGGTGTTGGTGGTAAAGGTGGACACTTTGAAGAATACTACATATGCATTGACAAAATTTGTGAGCTATGAGAAGTTCTCTTGGTGTAGAGAGACAATGGGCATTTCAGGGCTGGTAAAATGACTAAACTCTCTTGTGGTCCCCTATGGAAAGAAAAAAACAAGTGGGAGAATGTTGGGTTGCGTTATATTGTTTCCATGTAGTTAATAGGGGGTTTGAAGGGCACCCGTAACCCCACTTTATGGGGTCTGGGGCAGTGCCCCAGAAAATTTTGGTTTTGGACCCTATGTTAGGTTGGGTGTACCCACCCATGGTTTTATGGAATTCATTTTAAAGCACAGTTCTGATATGCCATATTTGTTCTCACGACACACCATACAACAATAACTCGCTTAACCTTGGATTGCCATTGATCCTTACAACGATCAATGGTTGATCAAACCTACAACACAAAATATTCAGACTATTTATGAAACAACACATAGATGCACAATTTCAACACAAAGCACACTTTTATATTATACAAAATAGTTACAATCTAAGGCATTTCAGCCTTGGCACAAGTTCTCCTTCGACTACATTGTATCCCACACTTTGTTTCCACTGTTTTTTTTCTTCTGTCTCTCTATATCTCACTCTCTCACACACACACTTTCTTTATATAAGAAATTAGAAAAGGTGTGGATCATCTAAGATCCACAATTTCCTCCC
>Ga0115853_100075_pt1 | contig 24018 bp, 22 predicted proteins | sample InSIn5gowninarea_FD_83867 | JGI IMG/M metagenome (GOLD analysis project Ga0115853, IMG submission 83867)
ATTTGTGTCAGCTAATTTGGATGAGAGTTGTTTGGTGATTTGCTGATGTGAGTAAATTGAGTTAATGCATTGTTGAGCTAGTGAGTAAGAGTTCATTGATCAGTTGGAGTTGTAAATGAAAAGATAGGAGAGCAGGGTGGTGTGGTTACTGGTGTCTTTAGCTTGCCAAGAGTAGATCGGGATTGTGGGTGGCCGTAGAGGCTATCAAGACTCAAATGATTGGACTGTTGTGTATTCTTGAGAGAGGTGATTTGTACTTGTGATTAGTTGCTGATCTGATTTGTTTCCCGACTGATTTATTTGTTTTAGGTGTGTTTTAGGGGTTGTAGGAATGACTAGTCTCAGTCTCAGAGAGCGTGACTAGTTACAGGGCACTTCCAAATTTACGCCTTGGAAGTGCACACTGCAAATATTGTAGGTTGATTTTTGGTGTTTTGTGGAAGCGAAGGTTACAATTCTTATCGATCCTGCACAGTTGCTCAAGAATAACAAGAAGACTGCCAAAGCGAAGAGAATCATCTTAGATTCTATGGAGGACCATTTGATCCCTCACTTCATAGAGAAGAAGTCGGCTAAGGATATGTATGATGCCTTCATCACTTTGTATTAGAGTGTGATTATTTCTCGCAAGATGCTTTTGAAGAACAAGGTTACCAGCATGCACGTGAGTGACTTGCACATAGTGGCTAGCTACCTGATGAAGACCATTGAGTTGAGAGATAATCTTGTTGGTACCGAGGTGAAGGTCTTGAATGAGGAGTTCATGCCCATAGCACTAAAGGGGCTCTCTTCACCTTGGGGACATTTTGTGCTGGGTGTTTGTGCTTTTGAGAAGTTGCCCACCTTTGAGAAGCTCCAGGATAATATCATCCAAGAGGAAAGAGGGATAGAGACAATTTTAGCTAGAGTGGAGGAGATCTTAAACCTAGCCCTCATTAGAAGGTGAGGAGAGGAGGTAAGAAAGGAGGACCCGAGATGGGTCAGAAGGGCAATGAGAAAGATTAGATTCATCAAATTAGGAGAAGAAAGACTTTAGCTATGTGAAGTGTTTCAAGTACCACAACATGGGCCATTATGCATCTTAGTGTCCTGAGAGGAAGAAAGCCAAGAAACAATAGAAGCAATTTGTAGGGAGTGCAAAAGCTTTAGATGAAGTGGATGAGTTAGCATCTAGGGTTGATGTTGAAATCATAAGAGATAGTAGATCTACGATGATCTCCTTACCAAATTCTAATTCAAATAAAGAAAGTTTTAGTTTTATAACAACACTTTGTTGACACTGAGAGTGGGGGTGAATCAGTGTAGACTTGTTTCTTTATTTATTTTAACCTTCAAAACCAAACTGTTTAGCAGCACTTATTTATTCAAAATAAACTTGTTCAAAATGAAGTATGTACCATCAATTACAAATTGCAGTTATATACCAGTAATTACACTTTACACAATATACATTTACCAATTAACTTTTATGCATGACATTCATTATATTTCTTTTATCATTTGATCATTAGCATTTATAAACAATAAATCATGAAAATCATAAGCCACAAGAACATAAGATTTTTACGTGGAAACCCAGTGACTGGGGAGAAAACCACGAAAGCTTCACTAACTTCAAAATTTACTTTGCCAGGATTAAATACTGGCAGGGGCAACAACCCCTTACAATTTACTTGAAGGAGAACAAAGACTCCTTTAATACAATTTTACTTTCCGGCACCAACCGGGAGGGGCACCAACCCCTATAAGCCTACAGTGTAGGCCCTAGCACCACCCTACCACCCTGAAATGAAAAAATAGAAAGGACTCCAAGAGAAGACTCAGCTCACTGTCAAAGACTGTCTGATCTCACTGATAGACTGACAATGACATTGACTGACTCAAACAAACTCAGTACCAAGGTACTGCACAAACTCAAAGTGAAACTTTCACTTTGACTGACTAACCCCTCACAACTGACAAGAAGGACAACAAGAAAAGACTCAGGAAGGACACAGTGAAGCAACACTCAACTCAGGAAGACTTTAGACACAAGGTCACAGCTGACTGTCACAAGAAGAAGAAGCAAATCTTACAAGGCCACAGCTGACTGTCACAAGAAGAAGAAGCAAACCTCAAGCATAAGCAATCACAAGATACTGATGTATAAACCAACTTATGCTTTACCAAACAAATCAACTGATCAACAATGCATACACAACTCCAACTGATCAATGAACTCTTACTCACTAGCTCAACAATGCATTAACTCAATTTACTCACATCAGCAAATCACCAAACAACTCTCATCCAAATTAGCTGACACAAATGATAGTACTGATCACCAAGTCATCCAAGGAGAAGAACCGAAATAGAGAAGGAGAGGAGAGAGCTCCAAGAAAGGAGGCCAAGACTTATGTTGAGAAGGGCTAGAATAGGAGAGCCGAAACATAAGGTAGGAGAAATGCAAGCCTAAGGCCGAAACAAGAAAAGATAAGGAAGGGCCGAAACTAGGATGTCACTCTAGGGCTTAACGCTAGGTAGAGGAATAGGCTTAGGGCTTAACACTAGGATAGGAGGATATGTAGAAGGAAGTTAGGGCTTTAACGCTAGGCTAGGAGGAAATAGGCTAGCGCTAGGAGAAGGGTAGGAACTTAGGCTAGGATACTAACGCTAGGACTAGAAGAAGGTAGGTGACTAACGCTAGGTCTTTAGGAACTTAGGATGAGGTTCGCTAGGGTTTAGCAAGGATAGGAAATAGGGCAAGGAAGTTCGCTAGGCTTAGGAGCAAAGGAAGCTAGGGCAAATAAAGTAACGCTAGGGTTTAGTAGCTTAGGACTAGGGTTTAGAGGTTCGCTAGGGTTAGGGAAGGATGAAGCTAGGGCATAATAGTGTAACGCTAGGGCAAAACAGGATTTCGCTAGGGTTTAAAGAAAGAGCCAAAAACAAGAGGAAGAATAGTGCTAGAGTGCTAGAGTTTAATCAAACAAGAACTCAGCGTAAGAAGAAGAAGCTTCACAAAATATGGAAGGATCACACCTGAGAGAAGAAGAACCAAAACTTGATAGCACAATACTCTCTCCAACCAACAAACAAGCCAAATAGTCCAACGTCACCTGCAAGAGACACTCTTGCTCTCAAACAGACAAAATCCCTAGAAGGAGAGCAAAGAGGATGAGGAGAAATGAAGAATGAGTGGCTAATTTATAGTGATCTAGGAAGAATTAGGGTTTTAAGGAAATATTAAAGAATTGGTCATAACAAATAATAAAATAATCACTGGAGACCACAAACACTCCCAAAGGGGTTTTTGACTCATTTCAAGGGCTCCAAGTGGCTTCAAACTTGGGCTTGAATCTGAGGAAAAGGTCTCCCAGACAACACACCAACAAGCACACACGAGGGGCTCCACAAAGGGCCTAAACCAATGACAAGACCACAATCAAAGACTCAGTTGACATCAATGACAAACACAAGACTCAAACAAACCATGCAAGGCTCAGACTGACCAACACACTTAAATGATAAACACGAAGATGTTCACATGCCATAAATTCACCAAGATAGATTAGCCATAACTAAGAACAAAAAACAAAATAGAAGGAGCGAATTCTTTATAGGTGCCCTTGGGCAAAGAATAGGTGAATTCACTTGAATAAAATGATGTTACAAATGAGGGAGGTGGTGTATTTATATCACTCCCCTAGGGGTAAGGTGTTAGCCCTGTTAACACCTAGATTGTCGGGGTGTTACCTGCATCAAAATTTTTTGATGATGAGCTCGCCAGAGCTAGTGAGATTTATGCACATGGACCATGAGAACCCACTCCAGACAGCCATGCCCCCATTCAAGACCAGGTATTGGGTATCGGGTGATGTCTTTTCTGCTGGCTAGGTCATTATTCACCCTGTTAATGCTTGGACTGGTGCCCTCTTGGGTGCAAGGCTTCATAGGGCACAACTCGGGGTAACAAACTAGGATCTCCCACCACTGTCATCTCAGTGGGAGTTCCTCTTCACTTTAGACATGATAGTCAAGGGGGGTGTCCGTATGAATGGAGGATCAAGTGGATTGGATTGGGCTCTATGTCAGAGGCTTGGTTTGGGCTAGGAAGGTCCAGGACACTTGTATCAAATGTGTATATAGATGAAGGGTACAATCATGAGATAAACCAAGTCACAAGTATCAATTGTACTTCAACCAGTAAACAATGTTCAAGGTACACAAGTATGTCATTACAATATCACATCATCATGGTGTTGGTTTTATTGACATCATTACATTTATCACAAGTACTTTGAATGATCAAATAATTGGAAGAAATATGGATCTATATCATGTTAACATTCACATCACAAGCAAACAATTAGGTTGTCTCAGTCTTGGATTGTTGTCTAATCGGTTGCTTGTGGATGAGTTAATAGGTGTCAATACGTCCGCAATCTGCTCATTCGTAGCAATGTAATGAAGCTCCACAGCTCCTTTCTCCACCATGTCGCGAATGTACTGGTATTTGATCTCAATATGCTTGGATTTATCGTGAAACACCGGATTCTTAGAGAGTTTTATGCAACTCTGATTATCACAATAAATCCAGGTAGCCTCCAGCTGAAGATCAAATAATCCCGATAACATCTTCCGAAGCCATACAACTTCGCTACAGGCTGCACAAGCAGCAATGTACTCCGCCTCTGTAGTACTGAGAGCCACACTCGTCTGCTTTCCATTGCGCCAAGCAATCACAGCTGATCCCAAGTTGAAGCAACATCCAGAGGTGCTCTTCCGGTCAGGAACACTGCCGGCCCAATCTGAGTTGGTATAGCCAACCAAACCGAAACTACAGTCCCTTGCATATCGTAGGCCATAATCGATTGTTCCCTTCAGATACCTGAGAATATGTTTCGCTGCCACCAAGTGAACCTGTCTTGGGTCAACCATATACTGACTCAAGTTGTTCACCGCAAAACATATATCCGGACGAGTGTTCGTCAAGTACATCAACAAACCTATCATCTTCCTGTAAAGGGTAGCATCAATCGTCCCTGATGATGTGTCACCAAATAACTTCAGGTTCGTTGTCATCGAAGTAGACATGGATTTGCAATCCATCATCCCAAATCTTTTCAGTATCTCCATAGCATACTTCCCTTGACTCAAAATAATCTCGCCTGAATTCTGCCACACTTCTATCCCAAAGAAGTAGTGCATAGGACTGAGGTCCTTCATCTCAAATTCTGCGGCGAGCTTCCGTTTAGAGTCAGCAATCAGTTCCTTGTCACCTGTGAGGAACAAATCATCCGCATAAAGATGTAGTATCACCTGCATCCCATCCTCAACCTTAGAGTAGAGGTTAGGATCTGCTTTACTCTTGGTAAAGCCCAAGCTCATTAGAAAACTGTCGATCCTACCATACCACGTTCTGGGAGCTTGCTTCAATCCGTACAAAGCTTTCTTCAGTTTACACACATGAGTCTCCCGATCATGTGTCTCAAATCCAAGTGGCTGCTCCACATACACTTCCTCCTCCACTACACCATTCAGGAAGGTTGTCTTCACGTCCATCTGGTGTAGTTTGCATCCTAGCTTTGCAGCTAGTGCCATGATCAACCCGATCGAAGTGTATCTCGCCACAGGGGTGAATGTTTCCTCATAATCGATCCCTTCTTTCTAAGAAAAACCACAAGCCACGAATCGAGCTTTGTACTTTTGGATACTACCATCCACTGCATGTTTTATTTTGTAGATCCACTTGGAAGTAAGGACAGACTTCCTCTCCGAACGTGGAACTACATCCCAAACATCATTTTTCATAATAGACTGATACTCCTCCTGCATCGCATCCTTCTAGATTTGCTTTCCCATAGCTTCCTCAAAGCTGGAAGGTTCGGCATCAATGATGTCAGATAATAGTGCCATATAACTCGAATATATACGAGGTCTTTTGCTCTCCCTGAGAGGCCCTTCTGGGGCACCATATCTTTCCGCATCTTGGATCAGTTCATGAGCCCATGCTGGTTTTCTTTTGTGAGAAACTTCCTTGGGAGGATCTATTGGCATCTGAGGTTTTGTCATGTCATGATCCACCAGATCACGTTCTTCGTCGTCCTTGACGATAGCCCTAGGAGCTTCCGGCTCCTCATCAGGAACCTCTTCAGCACGATGTCTCCTTGATTTGTTGAAAGCTGCATCCTCATCGAAAGTTACATCTCGGCAAGTTTCAATCTGCTTGAAACCAGGGATGTATATCTTGAAGGCTTTCGATGTCTCCCTGTAGCCAACAAATATCCCTTTCCTTCCGGACGGTTCCAGCTTCGTCCTTTTCTCCTTGGGAACATGTATAAATACAGGACAACCAAATATTCAGAGATGGCCGACTTCCGGTTTCTCCCCTGAGAATATCTCTTCCGGTGTTTTGTTCCCAGTTGCCTTGTGAGGACTTCGGTTTTGCACAGCTATCCCAGCTGCTTCTGCCCATAAGTGCATTGGTAAGTCCTGATCGTGAATCATAGCTTTCATGGCTTCCATGATAGTTCGGTTCTTTCTTTCTGCTACACCATTCTGTTGAGGATTGTAGGGAGTAGAGAGCTCCCTCTTAATCCCAGCCTCCGTGCAGAAAGACTTGAATTCACCACCTGTGAATTCTCCTCCATTGTCTGATCTAAAAATTTTGATTTTCTTTTTAGAAAGGTTCTCTATGAGAGCCTTGAACTCCTTGAATTTACCGAACACTTCATTTTTCCCTTTCATGAAGTATATCCATGTTTTACGTGAGAAATCATCAATGAAAGAGACATAATAAGCATACCCACTGAGTGATGTGGTTGCCATCGGTCCACATACATCCGAATGTATTATGTCAAGGATCCCTTTCGCTTTACTTTCACTGCTCGGAAATGGTTTCTTCACGTTTTTCCCTTGTGCGCATCCCTTGCACACTCCATGTTTCGTTTGCAATTCTGGAATGCCAAGTACCGCTTTGCTCACTGATGGTAGTGCCCGGTAATGTAGGTGAGCAAACCTTCGGTGCCATAGCTCACATGGATCAATGGTGCTATGAAAGAGAGCTTGTTCTAGACTTCCCTTTAGCTTGTACAGACCTCCCTCTTCGACTCCAATCACAACAACATCATTGATAGTTCTCCCTCTTGGCCACATGAGCACTTGGCCATCCATGAATGCAACCCTGAAACCTTTCTTCTCTAATCCAGATATAGAGAGAAGGTTCTTCTTCAATCCCAGTACATAGAGTACGTCCTTCATCTTCAGGAGTTCTCCCAACTCCAGTTTGTAGGAGGCCTCTCCTACTCCTTTTATAGGATATTGATAATCATCTCCAAGCTTCACCTTTTGGGATGATTCTTTTGCGATCAAAGTTGAAAGATATTCTTTAAATCCCATCATGTGCTTGGAAGCACCACTGTCTACTAACCAGGTGTCATTGCCATGAGTGACCATACCTGTTAGCGCTAATATCAAATAATATTCAATGTCTGAGTTGTTCGTTCTTTCCTTCTTCTGAGAAGGTCCTTCTTCTTCGGCAGCATTCGCAGGATGCCTCTTGTTTCCTTCATTCTTCTTCAACTCTCGAACCAATGGACAATCTCTTGAGATGTGTCCAACTTTCTGACAGGTGAAGCATCGGATATTTGGATTAGTCTTCTTGCCCTTCTTCTGATGCTTCTGGAACTTTCTTCTCAAATGATCTTCAACTTTCTCTTTTCCTCTTCTTACTTGGACAGTTAGGGCTTGATCTTCTTGGCCTAACTTTTCTTCACGAGCTTCCAATCTTGCTTCCTCTTGCGTGCAATCTTCCCATAGTCTGCTGAATTTCGTAAGCTTCCTTCGAGAGCAGATGCCTTTGATGAATGGGACCCATAGTCTTGGCAAACCATTCATTGTCGTCATCACGAGTTCTACTTCTTCGACTGAATCTCCAATAGCTTCGATCTGCTCCCTGAGTTGAGATACTCTTGTGAAGTATGACTGAATGGATTTTGAGTCTTGCATCTTCACATTCTTCAGTTGAGTTCTCAATGTCATCTTCCGATTGATGTTCTTCCCTTCATATAGATGAGACAAGGCATCAAACATTTCTGTCGGTGTCCTCAAGGATGACACATGAGGGATCAAGTGATCCTTGATAGAATCTGCAATAATCCTCTTTGCCTTGATAAGGCTCTTCTTGTGCCTTGCCTTGGCTTCGTCTCCTTCTGGTTTTGGAATGTTCGCCTCAATGAATCCTTCCAGATCATGTTCTTCGAGGATGAGCATGACCCTATATTTCCATGCTCAGAAATTATCGGCACCCTCAAGCTTTTCGTCAAGCTTGGTGCTTAGAGACATCAATCAAGGTGTCGACTTCCTTAGGCTGGTAGCGCTAGGGCTCCTCCTTGTAGCGCTGGCTTCTTCCTTCTTGAGCGTTAGCTCCTCCTTGTATGTCGTTAGCTCCTTGTAGAGCATTAGGTTCTTCCTTGTAGATCGTTAGCTCTTCCCTCCTTGTAGAGCGTTAGCTTCTCCTTTGAAGAGCGTTGGCTCCTCCTCCTTGTAGGTTGTTAGGGCTCCTCCCTATTCTTCCTTAGAATTCCTCTTCCTTAGCGCTAGGGCTAGGGTTTTAGGTAGAAACCCTAATCCTCCAACGAAAAGTCTTTTCCTTCCATAGAAAGGTGCGCTAGGACTAGATAGTCCAAGTAGTCCTTAACGCCAAGTCTTCTTGAAGAGATCTCGCCTAGATCTTCTTGCCCTAGGGTTTTAAAGTAAACCCTAGTTCTGCAACTTGTCACTTTCAGGATAGCTCTGATCCCATGTTGAGATTTTCACAGGTTAATGTTCTTTTACAATTAACATTAAATAGATCAACTGAAAGATAAACCAAGCACAAATAAGAGACACAGTATTATCCTGGGAAACCCTCGTGGGGAAGAAAACCCAACAAAGCTTCTTTATATAGATTCAGAGATCAAGTACAACGTCGGAGATAGATGATCTCCCTGGAAGAAGAATCCCAACCAAAAGATATAGCAAAACCAACCAATATATAAACCCTAGTCTCTCCTCCAGAAAGGTGCGCAAGCCCTAGAAGAGCAGCGCAATGCATAAGAGATGCTCCAATGAGTGAGTGATACAAATGTCTCTCCAAGCTCTTTATTTATACATGTCAAGTGGTCTTCCCAGGCCGACTTGACATGTCACATCAAATATTATATTATTATTAAATATAAAGAGCCGACATTATAAAATATACAAATATATTTTCCCGAAGGGGTTTATACAAGATAATCTCTCCTAGAATATCTTCCGAAGCTGCTATATCATCAACAGGGAAGCCCATCAATGGCCGCACCTATGAAGTCATCAGGTTCAGTCACAGCGGCTATAGCAGTGAGTTGTTCCTTTAACTGAGCGATCCTTGAGAAGAACGAAGCCACAGTTTCGTTTTTTTTCCATTTTCATGGTGAAAAGCTCTTTCTTCAAGGATCTCTTCAGAGAAGGTGCATCTACATCATACAGCTTAGAGAGTGTATCCATACAATCTTTAGCTGTAGGTAAGGACTAGACAAGAGGCCTCATATTATCTTTGATGGACTCAAAGATAAGCATCTTGGCTTTAGCTTGCTTCTTCTTGTAAGCAGCCCTTGTTGTTACAGCGGTAGGTTCCTCAAGGTTTCTAGTAACTAGGTCATCCAGATCGAACTCCACAAAGGTGTTCATGATCCGTGCCTTCCAAGTAGTGAAGTTGGAAGACCCCTGGAGCATATGCTCAGGTTTTACTATTGAGGTGGCCATTACAGATGGCTTAAATTATAAACCCTAGGTTCGTAATGAAAAATTAAACCCTAACAGTACAAACCGAAATAAAAGAATCTCACAGGAAAGGACCAGTTACTTACTTGGGTGAAACCCTACCTGGTTGAGCTATGCTGCTCAAACCCTCGCTATCAGGATCTGCGTAGGCTCGTCAGGCTGCCACTGAAGCTCTCACCACACACTTAGCTCTGATACCATGTTGAAAATATGGCGAGAGTCTGAACTTGCTAGATTTGAAAATTTTCCTGCATACGAGGTCAGCCGAACATGTATATATGCATATAATCAAATCATCTACAACATAGCGAAATATATAAACCAGTAAGCGAAGCAAGTAACCAAGTAAATGATCAAACCATAAATCAGTAAAGCATGTAAATCAGATCTATGATAAAGCAAATCACATATATGATAAAGCAACTGATATATATAAATCTCAAATGACAGTACTGAAAGTAAATCACATAAAACTGAACCAGTGAATAAGAGGCCACAACTTCGTCCAGCAAGGACCCAATAGGAGTACACTCAATCCTGTCAAGAAATTCACTTATGTCCTTAGAGAGAGAGAGTCTGGGAGATGGAAAAGTCAACCAACACAAGTCACCCAACCCAAACTGGAAAACCCTAACCAGAAATCGATATCCAAGACTGGGTAGCGAAACTATCAAACCCTAGGCTAGGTTGGTCAGATCTTAATGATTTGACACCAAACTCTAGCTTTGGATGCAGGAGACCGGGAAGAAGGAGGAAGGCAACTACACCCAAGCTTTGGAGTGCTCTGGGCCGAGATAATCTAACCAACAAGAAAGTCGATACTTGCAGGAGAGAGAAAGTTCGCTCAAGTTCGTCAAGCAGAGGAGGTATGAGAACCAAGGCCAAAACCACAACGAAACTGGATAGATATGCACAGCTGGGTGAGGGAAGACCAAACGACCATCAATCCAAGCTACGCCTAACCTCTAGATACCTGCAAAGGACAAATCGACACCCAAGCTCAAGAGTGCAAAAACCCTAATCTGGACGCAAGGGAGAGCAATGTATCGAACCAACAAGAGAGTGATCAAGTGTATATCAAATGGGGAGGGGACTTCCTTTTATAGGAAGTGTTAGGGTTCTAGAAGGTTCCCTAACCTTCTAAACCCTAATTGACCCCTCAACCCCCCTTTCCCATTAAATCGATAAGACTTAGGGAATTTCACTTTATAACATTAAGTTATAACTTAAGTGACTAACGCTTTTATTTCTAACCCTCTTTATAACTTACAGGTTAGGTGAACTTTAATTAATCACTAGGATAATAAAGTGTGAACTTTAATTAATCACTAGGATAATAAAGTCACACGACTAGGAGGGGCTAACCACATCACAAGAGTCACAAGGACAAGTAACACATCAAGTCATGACACCACAAGACAAGAAGGGGAATCTCTCTTAACACTGTTTGGAACCTCTCTGATCTTCATCACAGTGTACTCTGGGAACTTACCGGATGAGTGTAGTCCTCTAGAATCACGGTCCTAGATCTCTAACATTGGGGTAGCTAATCCCATGTTGTCAATCTAGCTAATCTCCTGTGTGACTCAGAGTCGGTACGGTCATACTCATCAAAGCCAACAACCATCTGGCCTCCAACCAGATGTGCCTTAACAAGTTAAGGACTTCACACCTAGTCCCGGACTAGGGTGCCCTAGCGAGCTAGCATGCATAGGGGCTTACCTTCTCAAGTTAGAGATAATTCTCTTGGTCCTGGACCAAGGATCATGTCATCTCAGGTTAGAGATAGTTCATCTCTCGTTAGAGATACCTCAAACCATATTGAGGTTCGGTGTACCTGTATGGTCCCATAACCATACCCGTATGGTCCTAACACCATACCAGAAGATTAATCTTGGCTCCCGACCAAGTATCTTCCCCGGAGAATGACTCTGGAAGCTGATCAGACTTCAACAATATTGATGCCTTTCAAGCAGACAAAGCCAAGAGGATAAGGAATCTTGAGATGATTCTTGCATGTGATTAGATTGTAGAGCTAGAGTCTAGTAGTTTATAGTTAAAATTTCATACTATGCTTATTTTCAGACTAGGCCCTTTAGAGCCTCTTTGTTTATGTATTTTGGTTCAAATTTTCAGATATCAGATATGGATTACACTTTGAGCTAGTTTGGTTATATGATTATGCACCCTTATTTGCTATATACATGAGAAAACTTCACATATCCGTGTCTACTGGTTTGGATTCAAATGCATGTACATGATTATATTTTTTAAATCAAAATTTGAATATTTTATGTATATTTTGGTCAACTGGCTTTTCACTGGTTCCTGTTTTGGGGGTTGATCATTCAGTCACTGATCTGGTTTTGACAACATTCCTCAGAACAGTAATCCTTTAGTGCAACTTGTCCTCCAAGATATCACAAAGTGCAAATCTGTAACCACTGACCAGTTAAGTCTGTGAGATTGTTGAGATGATGAGACCAGCACATTGTGATGATAGATATTGAATGAGCAGAAATCAATCCCTGAGCCTTTAACCACTCATCTGCATCATTCATAATGGGAGTATTTCAATATTTAGGCATATCAACAGAGGCAAGCATCGCACCCACAAACAGACCCTGAACTCACTACAGCCTACTAAATCAACAACATAGCATCCGCCCCAATTAAATCCGCCTTTCCTGGATCCACTTAGAAGCAATTGATACAGAACATCCAGGGGTCACAGTGCTTCAGGATGGTCGAAAGAGACCTTGGAACAGGGTGCCTCAGTCATTAGATTAAAATGATTGATGTCAATCTGATTCCATTTATCTCTCTGTGGTATCATTAGAGTATCTTTGCTCAGTTTTCTTCTACTGGATGTGACTCTCCTTGTATTCTCTTCCAAAACAGGCTCATGCACAGATACCGCACTGTGTCTTCAATCATGAAGTCAAAGATCATTCCAATTGGTCACAGACATTTGTCTCTGCAAATAGTCATGTCTTTCTTCTGCATGATTTCAGGTGGTCACTTCGATCCTTATTCCCCTATCTACAGCAGCAAACTGTGCAGCTTCCAAACCTCTTTTGTTGAATATTTCCAAATTTTAAACTGCAAGGATAATCAAATATTATAACCCAAAAAATGCAACTCAACTTACTGTTTTCTTTTCATACAGCTCACACAATTTTTGTGATAGTAGCTTTTCAATATGTGCTCCTCTTGGACACTGCTTGTGGTCTCAATTAGATCTTGAAATATGTCACTTTCAGTTAGTTAAAACACAGATTGTGATCTTCTTCTCACCGACAGCGACTCTTAATGGAGCAAACCATAATCTTCATGTCAGAACATAAACACACGGAAAATGGTTTTATTCCTGTGCAACCTCAAGCTCTGATGCCATGTGAGAATTCCGTGTGGTATTGGACTTAGCTGATAGAAAACTATAACTTTGCCATAACCATAACTTCATAATCAACACCAAATAAAGAAAGCCCAATAAGAGAGAAAACTCCACTCTCTACTCGAAGCTCACTTCAAAGTAATATTTTTCAGTGATGTACAAATGAAGCCAAGGCCTCGAATATGTATAGGTTTAGGGTTTTGGTTAGTTTTCCCTAAACTCTCAACTGTGGAACCACAAAGCCTACTTAATTAACCACGAAGGTTGTCTAAAAGCCTGATAAGTTGTTTTTACAAACTCGCGATCTATCTATATCTTGACTATTCTCAGAAGCCATTCTCTGAATGCACGAAGCAAGGGTGAGGCTGCAGACTGACCGATTCTTTAACAGCAAAAGAAATTTCATTGGCCAAACTACTGTTTCCATTTTTGGATTCAAACAATTCTTCTTTTCAGCAATAGTAGGGTAGCCAAAGAATACTGCATTGTATGCCCAAATTATACAAAAAAACATTTCAAGTATAATATACAAGAAATTCAAATTCCTTATCTTGTGAAGATGAAAGTTAGATAGAATTAAATTTGGGACTTGAACTGGAGTATAAACATGATTTCCTATCAAGAAGTTCAAATTTGTCATGTTTTGAAATAAATACATTTATGATAATTTTCTGAAAAATGGTCAATATTATATTCTCTTTAGGCCTACAGTAATAACATTTTGTATGCAACGTGCAGTGGAGGGGAGGATCAGAATTGCTGGTAGAAGCAGGTGACCAAAGACGCATAGTTACTTTGCCCTCTAAAATACAAGGAAAGGTAGCAGGAGCAAAATTTGATAATAGAAATCTTGTGATAACACTGAAATAGATATGAGATTATCAGTTGCACCCACGTTGCTAATGATATCTATATTGGAAAAAGAAAAAAGCATCTAATTCTTCAAGAAAAAATGTTCTTATTTTTTGTTCCAATCTGACGTTTTCAGTTCTTACATCTCTGTTTGCTTATGATGACTATTTTCTTTTGTTCCTTCACTTTTGTTTCCTCCCATTCCAACTGCAGCAGTCTGAAATACAGAACATCTGGGAAATATGTGCCAAAGCAATAAAATTTTAGGATCATATTAAGATTGGAGTTTTCTAAATATATAGACATGCATAAATTAAAATAGTTATAAAATATAATGTAATTTAAAATTTACTAATATAGTTAATTTTTTTGTTAATAAAATTTTAGGATCATATTAAGATTGGAGTTTTTTCTAAATATATAGACATGCATAAATTAAAATAGCTATGAAATGCGATGTAATTTAAAATTTACTAATATAGTTAATTTTTGTTTCATCTTTCTTTCATTCCTTCTTTGATTCTTCGCGATTTGGAGTTTACGATGTAGGATTTCTTGTCTATATGTGCAGGTTCGCATGCTTGTCTTAAATTCATTCCCCCATGAGATCTGGTAGGGGAATGGATCTTGAGCAAATATTGCAAGTATCTATCAGAAATAATGAACAGATGGAACAATACAGCTTAGAAGAAAGTCACCAAAGAATTCAATTAAAATCATGATATGCCTTTTGACCTTATATAACCAAAGAGGAGAGTAAGTTTGTTACATAACCTCTTACTATTTATCTAATATCTAAAAATCTAAGGCACTTTAATATTATAAATGTGAACTCTAATTTCTTTTTAGTCCCTGATGAATGACCATTAATATAAAATATATTAATTACATTAGCATCCTATGTTAACGGTCGTTTTGGAAAATACACCAAGCCTGTCTCAAAATTTGACAAACTTATCTAGACCATGTGGCTTCGGGAAGATATTTGTGTTGATGAGAGCAACATCGTGAACCATTCTCCCAGCCATGCCCTAGTTGAGTCAGGGCTGTCCTAGTCTAGTCAAGGATGCTTGGGGAGAATGGAGAGAACTTAGTTGCGTCAGGGATGCCCTTAGTTGTGTCAGGGATGAGGACCTAGATTGTGAGTGACCATGTTGATGATGTTGCGTGACCTCTTGCTACTCATCTTCGAGATGGTTGGGCTGCAAGATCTCTTGAAGGGACTGGCCAACCCTTGTAAGATTGAGTAAGCCCCTAGACCCATTTAAGTGGGTATATGACCTGGAGTGTAGTGGAGTTGAGGAGCTAGCATCAAATGAGAGAGATGTCTTCCTTATATGATGAGATAGAGCTTTGGGATGGCCTGTGTGGACCTCAGAGACCTTGAGAAGACATAATGACCCGAGAAGAAGTCACCGCTAGTGTGAAAGAAGACATAGAGAGATGGCACCAAAGATAAAAGAAGAAAATAAAGTCGGCTCTAGATGTTTCAAGAAGGCATGAGAGGAAGGCTATAAGTAAGCCTCATGAGATTCATTCTCATCACTCATCTTGTGGAGTTTTATCTCTTATGCTTAGCGCACTTTGTCTTGGGTATAACACACTTTTGAGAAGAGAGAGTATTAGTGTTTGAAGACTATTCTACACCTAGCATTTTGGCTAGGGTTTGACACTAGAGCATAGTGCACTTGCTTGGAGTCATATTCTTTGGTGGATCGAGCTACTACATATCACACTTCTTCTTCAGCTTGGTATGTGATGCCCTAGTTGAGTTAGGGCTTATCTTCTCTTGGTATGTATTGCACTAGTTGAGTCCGGGCTTGTGTGATATTGTGTTGTAGTACCCTAGTTGAGTTAGGGCTTATTGTATCTGCTCATTTGAAACTCTTATATAAAGGAAGATTTTGGCTGGGAATTTTCTCTTGTGAAAGGTTTTCCCAAGGTAAATATCTTTGTCTACCATGGATGATCTTTACTATGCTCATATTCATGTTTTTACTGGTTATACTGTTGGTTCATGGTTGATGCTTTCAGTATATGGTTATTATGATATATCTGATTATAGATTTGCATACGAAAAATTAAAAATAATCATCAGTTCTAGAAAGTTGTTAAAATTAACACGGTATCAGAGCTTAAGGCATAAAAGAGCTCAGTTTTTGCAGTCTACTAGAGCTTGTGCAAATCCTAGAAGCGTATAACCAAAGCACAGTTGAGAAAGAGTTTGTGGGTTTCTTGCGCTAAAGCAAGATGATGGCCTCAATGAGTGTTGAAGAAAGACTTGAAGGAGCAATGAACTTCAACTCCTGGAAGTCTAGGGTTATGAACTTGCTAGAAGAGAATGACCTTGATGGCTACATGACTAGTGTTGTGGCAGAGCCTTCAGATGATGCTTGGAAAACTGCTTATAAGAAGAATCAAGCCAAGGAAAAGAGTTATTTTTTATTCTACAAAAGACCATTTGATGTCGGTTATCTATCCATTGAAGACTACAAAGGAATGCTTTGACACTTTGGTCAAGCTATATGAGACGAAGGCTCCTAGTCAAAAGAGAACATTGAAGAGCAAGCTTTATACCCTCAAGGTGGAAAAGGATGACACCGTGGCTTCCTTCTCTACAAAGATCTCTCAGATAAGCGATCAACTTGCTGCAATTGGGGTAAATGTGGACGATGATGATCTTGTCCAAATTGTAGTAGATGGCCTTCCTCCTTCTTGGGACACATTTTTGTCTTGTGTCAATCCTCGTGAGAATCAACCTAACCTCGAGAGACTATGGCATGATTGCCTGCAAGAAGAAGGAAGAATTCAAAATAGAAGTGGACCCTCCAATGAAGAAAATATTTCTCTCACTACAAATACAAAGAAAGGAAAAGGAAAGAAGTTTTCCTTTCAGAAGAACAAAGGAAGAAAGTTCAAGGGAAAACGAAAGGCGAATGACTTGTCAAAGATCAGGTGCTTCAATTGTCAAAAGTTTAGCCACTATGCTAAAGATTGTCTTGATCAAAGAGGAAAGTACAAAGGAAAACATCATGCATGTGCTACTGATATGGAAGATGAACCTCAAAGAAAGAAAGCAAGGGAATCCACCCGTGATCAGGATACATGGAAGGAATACTATCTCATCTCAATTCTCTTTGGTACCATCACCAATAGTGTTGAGACTTGGTTGGTGGATAGTGATGCTTCCAAACATATGATGGGATACCAAAATGCTCTTACATATTTGATAGAGAAGAAGTCCTCTGTACATGTCGAGCTTGGAGATGATGCTACATATGTGATCCAAGGAGTTGGATCTACCTCCTTTCAATTAGATTCCGGGATTATTTTGCACATAGGTGGGATCCTGTTTGTTCCTAGTTTGAAGAAAAACCTCCTCTCTATCTCAACTTTGGAGGATAAAGGTTTTAGGGTTACCTTTATGGATGGCAAAGCCTTTCTATGGCCTAAGGACGGTGACATGAGCTTGGTTGATGTGATTGGAGTTCAAGAGGGAGGTCTCTACAAATTATTTGGTCGTCCTATTCAGGCCCTCTATGAGCTATGGCATCGAAGCTTTGGACGTCTTCACTACAAAGCTCTTCCTAATGTGTAGAAGATGGTAATAGATATACGTGATTTACATTTTGAGCATGATGATATTTGTAGAGGTTGTGCACTTGGCAAGAATGCCAAGAAGTCTTTTTCTAACAGTAACAAAAGATCCAAAGGGATCTTGGATTTGATACGTTTAGATATATGTGGGCCTATGTTAGTGTTGATGATAGCAACACCATGAAACATTCTTCCAATCAACCCTTTGATGTGTTTGGGAGAGCTGGAGAGAATGTATCCCTTTGATGTGTTTGGGGCCGAGGATGCTTGCTATAGCCCTTTGATGTGTTCAAGGCGGTCCTTTGATGTGTTTGGTACTTTCCCCTTGATGTGTTCAGGGATCTGCCATGCGATAGCCCTTTGACGTGTTTGGGGTTTTCCCTTTGATATGTTCGGGGTCCTGGTCAAGGACTAGGATGGGATAGCTCTTGATGTGTTCGGAGCTGATGATGTGTGACATACTCCCTCTCCTAGTCATTCAAGATGGTTGGACTACAAGCTTACCTCAAGCGACTGGCCACCCCTTGGAGGATAAGTCTTGGGGTTATGAGTTTACCTCAAGGACCGTATCAGCCTTTGCGGGATAAACTCTAGCACTTAAGATCCACTAGGTGGGCACATGACCATGGAGCAGTAGGGATGTGAGATGACCACATCATCTGAGAGATATCTCCCTTATATGATGAGACAAAGCTTCTAGTTGGCATGTGTGACAATGTGGGACCAGATAAGAAGTGAGACATGAAAAGGAAGGTCAATGCCTTGATGAAGAGATGCATTGTGATTAACGCATGTTGAAGATAAGCCTCCAAGGGTTTGCGCCTTGTTGAAGAGAAGCCCCTAAGGGCCAATGCCTTGCAAAGAGAGTCATATAACCCTAACACTAAAAAAAGAATTGGACCAAGATCTAACACCATGGTAAAGAAGGAAAACAAGTGGAAAAGTAAAGTCGGTTGGAAGAGGAATGAAGAAGCATCATGAAAGGCTATAAATAGAGCCTCATCTCACTCATTTGCAGATCATCATGTGGAGTCATCTCATCTATTCCTAGCGCACTTTATCTTTGGTTCTAGTGCACTTTGGTGGAGACCTCATCCATGACTAGGATGTGGTTCTAAACGCTTGACACACTTGTTGGAGAGATCCTACTTGGAGGATATTACTTCTACTTCATCTTTCTTCTCATCTTCGGTATAACACTATTGTTCTATTGGTTCTTTCTCATGTTATGTAATTCTCTAAGTTGATCTAGGGCTTGTGGTATCTAGGTACTATGATATTGTATTTGCTTATTGAAGCTTTTATTCATATTAAGGAATATATTGTTGGGGTGTTTCTCCTGTTAAAGCTTTCCCCATGGTAAACATTCGTGTCTACTGTGTATGATTTTTTGTGCTTCAACTTATGCTCTTATTGGTTATATTGCTCATGGCTAATGTTGTCATAAAGCTATTGTGATATATAATTGGTTATATCTATTGGGATTTTTTTTTTAAAAGAAACATTCGTGAATGCTCTCCAAAATTAACATGGTAGTAGAGCTTTGGGTGTGAAAGAGCTCAGTATTGCAGCCTACTTGAGCCTACGCAAATTCTGGGAGAAGAACAATCAACATGTAATCAATACACAGTAGAAAGAAGAAATGATAATAGGGCAATCCTACTGTCGTCAGAGAGTTTCAGTTGGCTCTTGATCATTTCCTTGTCATGTTCCTAATCTCTCCAACCTGATCGTTGACTACGATAGTCGGTTGTCACCTAACTGGCCCCGCTTGTCCGATTCAACTGTTGGACAATCTTGTTGGACATCCTTTTCGATTGTCTTCGCTCCTTGTCTAATTTCATTTGACTTGACCAAAACGTCGTCAGACTTTGACTGATCAGACTTTTCTTTCGACCCAACTAGAATGTCGTTGGACTTTGACTGATCATACTTTTCTTCCGACTTAACCAGAACGTCGTCGGACTCTAGTTGATTGGACTTTTCTTACGAACCGACCAAAACGTCGTTGGACTCTGACTAATTGGACTCTTATGCCAATCTCGTTGTTTCTTTTGATCCGACCAAAATGTCATTGGACTCCAACTGATCGAACTTTTACACCGATTTCTACTCACTTGTTGGTCTGTACTTTGACCGAACTTCACCGACATGATCATCGTCGGACTTCGCTCTCGCTTGAGTTATTCCGTTAGATGATCTACATAGATTCTGAGAAAAGGGCATCCTAGGGCAAGATGATGGAAGCTATAATAAGACCTGAAGACAAGTTGGATGGATCCTCCAACTTTAACAACTGGAAAGAAAGACTTATGGCCATCCTGGAAGAAAATGACATTGATCACTACATGACTAGTGTGGTGGAAGAATCTACTACCAACGTTGGAATGATTGCATACAAGAGGAACCAAGCAAAATAAAGAAGAATTATTTATGATTCTATGAAGGAGAACCTTATGCTCATGATCACTCCTTTGAAGAGAGCCAAGGAATGTTTTGACACCTTGGTTAAGCTGTATGAAACAAAGGCTCCAAGTCAAAAGAGACTTTTGAAGAATAAGCTTTGTACACTCAAAATAGAAAAAGATGAATCCGTTAACTCCTCCTTCATGAAGAGCTCACATATTAAGGATCAACTTCTTGCCATCGGAGTAGTTGTGGATGATGATGACTTGGTTCAGACAGTTGTATATGGTCTTCCTCCGTCTTGGGAAACATTTCTATCTAGTGTGAATGGTCGTGAAGTTTAACCCAACTTTGAGAGGCTTTGGCATGATTGCATGCAAGAAGGCCGAATTTAAGGAATGAATGACCCTATAAAAAATGAGAATATTGCCCTCGTTGTAAAGAAAAATAGGAAAGGCGTTTGCTCCTAGAAAGAAAGGTTGGAAATTTTAGGGGCCTTCGGAAAAACCAAGAATCATTTGCTACAACTGTAAAAAATCGGGCCACTACGCCAGAGACTATCATAAATCGGGAGGAACATTTAGAAGGAAGATATTTCATGCATCTATTGCTGATATCGAGAAAGAACCTGCAAACAAGAGGCAAAAGAAATCCACCAATGAACAAGAAGAAAAACTTGAATACTTTTTTTATTTCAACTCTCTCCAAGTCAATTAAAAGTAGCGTTGAAATATGGTTGGTGGACACTGGTGCTTCCAGATACATGATGTGATACAAAAGTGTCCTCTCAACTCTGAAGGAAAAGAAGTTCTTTGTGCATGTAGAACTTGAAGATGATGCCACCTATGAGATCCAAGGAGTTGGACCCACTTCCTTCCAGTTGAAGTCCGAAGGTCTTCTACATATAGAAGAGATTTTGTTTATTCCCAGGCTGAAGAAGAATCTCCTCTCTGTCCCAGTGCTAGAAGCCAAAGGTTTCAAAGTAACCTTTATGGATGGCAAAGTTATCTTGTGGTCCAAGGATAAAGACTTGAGCTCAGCTACAGTGATTGGAGTTCGAGAAGGTCTCTACAAAGTTCCTGGTCACCCCATTCAGGCATTGATCCATGATGAAATAAATCCCAGTGAGCTATGACACCGGACGTTTGGACATCTTCTTTACTACAGAGTGCTTCCCGATTTGCAGAAGATGGTAAAAGGTATGTTTGATTTTCACTTTAAGCATAATGGTATTTGTAGAGGTTGTGTATTTGACAAGAATGCCAATAATACCTTTTTGAGCAATGATAAAAGATCCAAAGGGATCTTATATTTGATACATTCAGACACCTGTGGGGCTATGTCAGCACCCTCCATGAGTGGATGCTCGTATACTGGGATGTAGGAATTAAGAGGGAGCTCACTGTACCTTACAACCCCCAGCAAAATGGGGTTGCGAAAAGGAAAAGATGGTTAATTTGTGAAGCAACCAAAGCTATGATGAGCGACCTTGACCTTCCATCCTTGTTGTGGGAAAAAGCTTCCAATACAACCGTTTATGTTCAGAACAAGAGCTCTCATGCTGCATTGGGAGATAATACTCTTGAAGAAGCCTTCACCGATGAGAAGTCGAAAGTGGGACATTTAAGGATTTTTGAATGTCTCATGTATATTCACGTGTCGAAAGAAAAGAGGATGAAGATGGATCCATCCGAAAAGAAAGGCACATTTGTTGGTTACAATGAGACTACAAAGGCTTACTAAATATATGTTCTAGGGTAGAGATATATTGAGGTCAGCAGAGATGTAACGCTTGATGAGAAGGAAGCCTTTCAACGATCTAGAGAATCTCACCCAATTGTTGACATGGAGGAGTATGAGACTCCCACTATAGATATTTTAGTACTTGATTCTCCCCATGCAAAGGTTTAGAGGAAGGACCTTGATGAGCACATAGATCCAACCGATCCTATGGAGTTAGTTTCCATTGAGGGGCCCATTGATGCACCTCCTGCCAAAAGGAGGCCTGCATGGTTGAGAGAGACTTTGCAGGAATTTGAGAAACACTCAACTCCATCAGGTACTTTTAGAGAGAGAAAACGACCTTAGAGATACATGGGATACGTAGCTTAAACGACCCACATCATGGATGCAGAGCCTTCCACGTATGAGGAGGCCGCTAGTCTGGAGGTATGGAAAGATGCCATGGTTGAAGAATATCAATCCATCATGAAGAATGATGTGTTGGAAGTAGTCTCAAGGAGGGAAGGGAAGTCAGTGGTGACTTCAAAATGGATCTACAAGATCAAGCATGCAACCAATGGCAGTATTGAGAAATACAAGGCTAGATTTGTGGCTTGGGGATTCTCTAAGAAGGAGGGAATAAATTATGATGAGACGTTTTCTATAGTTGCCCGACACACTTCCATTTGAGCAGTTATATCTCTTGTATCTGTGCTGGGTTGGAAGCTTCACCAGTTGGACGTCACAACAGCAAAACAAGATATTAGCGCCTGGTTTTGCACCGGATTTTAGTGCATTTTGTTTCATGAATTCGAAACAGACTCCGACGTAAACCTAGGCGAAATAGGGCAAATTTATCACTGCGTCGACTTTTGTGCCGACTTTAGCGCCATGAAGAATAGCACAGACTTTAATGAGAATACTTATGGTCTTGGATTGTTGAATTCCTCTTCTAGTATGCCTATAGTGATATGTTCAAGGCATTGTTGAAGACACTAGATCGATTGTTCCTCTCTTGAGTATTTCAACCAATCCATCGACTTCTGTTCTGGAATTGACTAGTAGTCGGAGCACACAAACTGAGGCCATCACATCACCTGATCACTCTTTTGTAAGAAATGGCACTTCACTAACTCCTTGTTTACCTTGGTGGGTTGTCAAGATGATATAAGTTGTTGTCCTTGATGTTGGTGACATCTCTACTAGCCAATAGACTCATAGTCACAAGAAGCATGCTAGTGTTGATTTCATGACTCAGATTCTTGATACTTGTGATCCTAAATCTTATGTAGATGCACAAGGGAAACCTGAATGGGAGTAAGCTATGAGACATCGGATGGATTCTATGGAGAAGTATCATACTTGGGATTTAGTTCCTCAACCAATTGGAAAGAATATTGTTAAGTGTTGATGGGTTTACCGAACCAAATTTACAGGCTCTGACAACGTTCTTGAGTGTCACAAATCTCATTTGGTCATAAAAGGATTCTCTCAGCAAGAAAACATTGACTGCACTAAAACCTTTGCTCCTGTTGCAAAGATGAACTCTGTTCGACTGATTCTTTCTCGTGTTACTCACTTCGAATGGGAAATCCACCAAACGAATGTTAAAAGTTCCTTTCTTCATGGCGACTTATCTGAAGAGATTTATATGGATCAACCCCCTAGTTTTATGATAGATTCCAACTTTGTTTGTCAACTAAATAAGTCATTGTATGGCTTGAAATAGGCCCCCCAGGCTTAGTATGAAAATATTGATCGTTTCTTTGTCAATCTGGGTTTCAAATGTTGTGAATATGATCACAGTATTTGTGTATTACATGTTCAGAGTGATACATTGATTATTGTTGTCTATGTTGATGACTTGGTATTGACTGGAAACAAACTTGATCCAATATCTAGACTGAATTAGGGCTTGAGCTTGATCTTGCAAGATTTAAAACTTTTATCTACATATGATGTCAGCAATACATGTATATATGCATATTTAAATCTTCTACAACATAGTGAAATATAAACCAAGAACAAAAGCATAGTACCAAAGTATATAATCAAACCCTCAATTAGTAAAGCAGTAAGTCACAACAATGATAAAGCAACTGATAAAGTAATCTCAAAGAACAGTACTAAAAGCAAATTAGACAAGCCCTAGATCAACTTAGAGAATTACATAACATGAGAAAGAACCAATAGAACAATAGTGTTATACCGAAGATGAGAAGAAAGATGAAGTAGAAGTAATATCCTCCAAGTAGGATCTCTCC
>Ga0115853_100076_pt1 | contig 23997 bp, 18 predicted proteins | sample InSIn5gowninarea_FD_83867 | JGI IMG/M metagenome (GOLD analysis project Ga0115853, IMG submission 83867)
GTGGAATGTACGTCTCCCGACTTTCTGCATGCAAGTCGGGTTCGTGTATAGTGCGCCCGCGAAGACGCGGGCGTACCTTAGATGATCCGGAGGAAAGACCTATCTATTGTTGTCATCTGCGGGATCCTTTCAGTTGTATCATCGTCCCCCGATGCTTCTCCGGTCATCGAACCTGGCAGGACGGTGAAAGAATCCATGAGTACGAGGTATGACTGCGGGACCAGGCCATTGGCGAGCTCTTCGTAGTCGGATTCCGGGTCCCCTACTCTATGCGTTGGATTAGGAGTAGATGTAGCAGGAGGTGGGTTCGTTGATGCAGTTTGCTTCCTGATAACCTTGGCGCCGAGGACCCAACCATCATAAGACTGCTGCCAATGGCGGACAGGGTCTGTGGGTAGTGAACCAAAGCTCTGCGTCAGCATACGATATCGACACGGCCAGAGACAGCTTTACCACTCACCGCCTTCGCAAACGTCCATCTCCTGAGGCGCTTGCGCGCAAAACTCGTATTGAACGCGATAGATCAAACCACCCGGTGGTATCCGTGAAAATGACTCTTGATTCTGTTTATCGTCATATTCACCTGCGCCTCCAAAGTTGGCGGATGCGTCGAGGTCATCATCAAGCATTCCCGAGTGATCAACATCATAATCATCCTCATCTTCATCATCCTCGTCAAAGTCATCATCGAAATTTTGTATCGATAGAGCAGAATCGAGAAGGTTTGAAGGGACCTGTCCAGATGCATTGGATGAGAGCGAAAGACGCGAGAAAGGGGAAGGGCCATTGTCTGTAACGAAGTTCCACGAGCGGGTTGTACCAGACGAGGTTGTTGCATTGGAAGGTCCAGAAGTATGGTCGAGGGCGAGATTAGATTGATCCCAGGTGGACCAGGAGCCACCGGGGGGCAATTGCAGCTGCCCATGTGGGTCTCGCTGTCCTCGAGCGTTGCCTGAGTCTTGCCCAGCATAGTGATAATGATGACCGTAACCGAAGGAGCCGAATGGAGGTGGAGTGAAACTTGACGAGAGGGACGAGCTAGAGGAGCTGCTCATAAGTGAAAGAGAAGGCGAAGGATTCGTATTGGGTCCCAGTGCCATCTGCCCATTCAGAGAATTAGGCGAGACCCAGGAACCGTATCTTTCTTCGTCTTCGCTAGGAAGATCGATAGGTGTGGGAGGTGCAGGTTCGCCAACAAAACGAGGATCATCGGTAGAAAACGCAAAGTCTTTGATTTTGATGACACATGTCAAATCAATCCGACTTGTACTGCTGGACATTGCAGGAGAGGCAGCCGCGGGCTTTGGAGAGAGCTGTGCCTCGAAAGTGGGCTGCAGGTCCGCTTGTTTGCGCCCAGCTTGTTGAGGCGAAGCAGGTTGAAGGGTCGAATCGCTACTGACGGAGAGACTGCTACTTTGTGAGTGCAAAGTGATGGGCTCTTGCGTTTGCGAAGACGCAGACGAAGAGCGTCTGGAGCGTGCTTTAGATGTGGGAGAAGTGTGTCCGTAGGGACTGGCTTGCGATTGAGACTGCGAAGCACGTCTCGAGCGGATCCTATGAGAGCTTTGCGAGCTGCGCCTATTGCTAGCTCTTCTCTCTTTGGGTGGAATGTTCTCTCGCGGTGAAGCGGAGTGCAATCCAGGAGACTTACTCCGCGAAGGGGTAAGGCTATTGTTGTTCTTGTCATGATGACTGTGATGATGATAATGATGATGATGATGATGACTCGCGCTCGGAGAGCCGTCCAGTTCACCTTTGCTCAAAGAGCTGGAAGCGCGCTTCCTGCGCTGAAGCGTAGAAGAGGAAGCTTCGCCATCAGCATCGCCTTCAGCACTGATATGTATCTCACGTTGTTCTTGCTGCTGCTCGGTAGAAAGAGCTTCATTGACAAGTTGTAATTTTGAGGATGAAAAGCTACGCTGGGAGGAGGCCGGGGAAGCCGGAACTGGAACTGGAGGCGACGAGCTATATATACTTTGTTGCATATTATTGAGATATGGTTGGTGCTGCTGGTGTACGAGATATGATTCACCAGCTATACTTCTCGGTCGAGACGAGCGTGTCGAAGGAGAGCGGGGGTGTGGAACGGAGGAGCGTCGTTGTTGATGTTTGGCGAATGACGGGAATGACGCTTGATATCCAGAGGGCGGTGTTGAACTGGGAGTAGTCGACGAAGCCGAGGTGATGTAGGCGTTGTATTTATACTGTGTAGAGGAGCCTCTTCGGGAAGCGGGAGTAGTATGGGCATTCTCCTTGTCCTTGCCAGCGGCAGCCGAGAATGAAGAGACACGGGAATGGTAGATGGTGGTAGCAGGATCCATATCGTCGTCGAGGAGAGCACTCTCGCCATCATCGTAGGAGTGTATATGGGAAGGAGGAGGTGCAAAAGCCGAGCTTACGCTTGGATAGAGCATTGCATTGTTTGTCCTCGCGGTCGCTTGCGAGTGAGAGAGGCTGCGCATTCTCAGCTGAGCGGGAGTGCAATTGCTAGTAGAGGATGGGGTTGAGGTAGGAGATGGATGAGAATCACTCTCTACTCTGCTGTACTTGGCTGCTGTTTGCACTGCAGCTAAGAGTACAGAGTGTAGGTCGGCTTGAGAGGGAGTCGGCGAGGCTGGCAGAGATGCTGATGATGGTGCTGATGGAGGAGAACTAGGGAGAGCCTGAGATCCAGATGACTGTGGAGAGGAGGCAGACAATCTACTGACATGCGACGACAAGTCAGGACGAGCAGATTGACTGAAAGAGCCAGAGCGGGAGCCTGGAAGAGATTGTGGAATTCTCTGCGACGGACGAGGACGAGCGAGGGAGCGGGGGGAGAGTGGGATGCAGAGATTGTCGAGTGAGGGAGGTGTCGTAGTGGGTGTGGCTGGGGGGAGTGTTGTAACAAGAGTGTCAGTTGTGCTGTGTATATAAAATGCGAGATATTCGATGGAGACAATCGTGTTGATCCGCTCAGACTGGTCTAAAGGCGAATAGATCCGTTACGCTTTCCTCTGCGGGAATACCCTCAGAAAGCCTTGCATGTCTTTATTGTTTAGATGTTTCATCGGTGCGGTGCGGTAGGGTAGGGAATGGAATGGTGTGTGTTTATGTATGATATGTATGTCGCAACTCACTGTCTACGAGGGCCATCCGTGCGCGCTGAACCGTCACACCAGCGGCACCACTGTCGACGATGGACGAGCACGAGCACGAGCACACGCACACGCACGCACTACTGGCGATAATGTCGTGCGCATGAAGCTGCTGCCCGCTCCTCCTGCTGATGTTATTGGTTGCCCAATACCCGGTGAGTTGGCAGCAGGTCAAGCAACCTCAGCGGTCCAGCTCGTCCGGACTGCCCGGCAAAATAGAAGCAAGATTCTGCCACTGAAAGCAAATCTCAGTTTATCGTCCCTCCAAATGGTCAATACAAATGCAAGCACAGCTGAGGTGAAGTGCAGTTTCACCCATGCTCTGGCAGCCTGCGCTCGCCATCGAGGCATCCGACCAAGATTTCAAATATATGAATCCATATACTTTCATGACCCTGGAAACATCCGAGGTCCAGAATAATTTAACAAAAGACCGCAATGAGCCATTTGATTGCTCGGATGATCAGCTCACACTGATCTTCAGATCTCCAGCTCGTCCACTACTCTACCCGCCTGTCCGCACTGACATCGATTAAGTACACTCAGGAGTCTCCTCTTCCTCGAATTCCTATCTCTCTAGCAAACGCTACCACCGACACTTCAACAATAGCAATGAACTTACACGAATTCTGTTATACAGTCGAGAGAGATGGCGCTGTCGACAATGGATTACCGATGCAGCTCGAACCGTCTGTGACAAACTCAAGCTCCCGCGGTACCTTCTGCCTGCAAAACACATACACTGACACCCACTACAGCATGTTACTGTTGCCTGATGGCACTCCCATTTTGGCTGCAACCAGTAAGTCAGGTAGCTCCGGCCGCTTCCAGGTGATACTACTAGGTCGGAGAAAACGGTCTCCCTCCCCTGGCCCATCTTGCGCCAAGTATACGGGTGTTAGCAATGCAACCTGAATGTTATCAAAACTCGCCATACCTATGATACGCCATGACTTCTCCTCGACACCTTCCCTGATGCTGCCTGCTGAGTCGGCGCGAGTGCGCGATGCCAGCAGCAATAGACAGTTTAGATCACAGGAAGAAGCAGGCAGGCAATTGCCAGAAAAGGCGCTATTCATAAGACGGCAAAGTGCCGCTTCAGCATCGACCAACGGAATTACGCTGGCCTACAAAATCTGATAGAATCGATGTTTTCTGTCTACATTGGCACAAGTGCTAACGGGGTGGATCAAAACTTTATCGCATCAATGGCGGCATTCGCACCCTGGCTGCTTCTGTCCGCGCTGGGACTTCTCCTTTTGGGTACAGGAATGCCCAAGGCTTTGTAAAGCTCATCGCACTTGCCCTCCATCTCGGTGTACCGGGACAAGATTTCTTTTTCCGTGGCGTTTGAAGCCGGAAATGCGCGGTAGCGGGATATGGCTTTGTTTAATTCGTCGCCCAGCTCCGTAACGCGGTCTCCTCCTAGTTGGTGTAGGGTGTTTTCCCTGCTCAATGCGCCCTCGATCTCCTTGAGTCTGCCATGGACGCTGGTCAGTATTCCTTGCAATTTTGGAAATGAACTGCGTTTCTCTAGGTGCGGAGATGATTGTCTGGAATTTCTCGAAGGTGAATGCGTGCGACTGGCGTTGATTCGATCAGCAATTGCAGGCTATCACTGTATATAGGAGGCTACGAACCTAGGTTGCCCGACAACTATCCACTCGTCGGAGGAACCTGAGCGTTCCGGCATGGACCAGGTTCGGTACCTACCAAGATGGCGATTGAATAAGAGCTGGAACTGTACTAAGTCAGAGACGCCAGTATGGATCAGTCGGGCCTGTGGTGCGGAGTTGAAAGACGGCCCGGGAGATAACGAAGAGGGGAGAGGAGAGGAGGGCGCCTCTCTCCCCTCTCTCCTTTCGACTTCAAGTCCAACCCGGGATGAGCTAGGTGAACCGCCTCGAGGGAGAGCCTATCTGCACTGCACGGGCAATGACAGGCCGTGCATGCACATCACCGCGCGAGATGAGGCTCAATGGCAGCATCTGCATCAGTCTATCGCTTGAGTCTGTCGCTGAGGTAAGTAGGCTCCCTGATCCGTCAGGCTAGCAGACTGTCGCCAAACGATAAAGCAGCATGTAGACGGTCAGCACTTGTTGGTGTTCATTTCGGATCCTGGATGGGACCGTGTCCATCCAACAGATGTGAGTGCTTGTCCCAGCAGTACTGAAGCATGAATATCGAGTGCGGATGTTGTGGACCGTATTGATTGTCTTGTACCACTACTACATTGTATCATGGGGCCGGGCAGGCCAGAACTCAGGGTAGTGCCGCTACTTGCTGCAGTCCCTCTGCACGCTCGACGCCAGTGTATCTGTTCATCATTGTCACGTCGTAGAGTTGTTCGAATGTCTGCTTTCGTTGATGTCGGGTTGCAGAATAACATGTCTATCACGCTCTCTGAAGACGACGACGGTGTTAGACGATCGACTTGCTTCTTGGCGGTGTACAATGTCGCTACATACATGACACCGACCTAGCGATCCAAGAGGCAAGGCATGTTTCCCATGACCAGCTGCTGACCCGTGACTGGCAGAGTGGTGGCACATGCCACGCCCTATCCCACCTGCATGTCTAGCAGCCTCGGCATGCGTTACTAGGAAGTGGAAGACGCGAGATCCTCTCCAATAGCTTCGCCAATAAGGCTTCAGCAGGAGACAACATGGCGCTCGACGAGGCCATCATCAAGCAATTCATCGCCTCTGCAGGCCAGCACCATTTCCTAGCCGAGCCGCCACCCTACCTCGACTGCTCAATCTGCCAAACCACGCTTCAAGAACCAGTATGCTGTCCCACAGGCGCGCATACATTCTGCAGACGTTGTCTAACCGACTGGATGGGCACAACAGCAGCTCCGCATTGTCCCATCGACAGGGAGGCTTTCAGAATTGGTGAACAACCGAAAAGAGCACCTCAGGCGTTGGTAGACTGTATTGACGCTCTGGAAGTGACGTGTGCTCTAGGTAAGCGACCTTCACTGTGAGCGTGATGTTGTCTGCTAACACTTCACTTGACTTGTCGCATAGGCTGCGGCTGGACTGGCGGGCAGGGTAGATGGCCAGATCATTTACGTCGCGATTGTCCAGAAGTGGAAGATGACGCCCACGAAGACCGCCAGGCACGAGCCGGGAGTGTACCTCTAGCTTTGAAAGGTGTCACTACTGTGCAAGATCCGCACTCTGCAAGGGCACGCATGGATTCCTTGCCAACGGCAGCAGCAGCAGCAGCACCAGCAGCAGCACGCGAATCAGACACCTTACAGCAGGAATCGACAAACAATGTTCAAGCAGCCGACAAGTCCCTAGGGTCGTGCGATGTCTGCCAGACGGAGCTTACGAACGAAACATACAAGTGTAAGTGTGCCTCCTACCGACCTGATGAGTATTTGCGGGCATTCTGATCACGCAATCACCAATGACAGGCACCAGTTGTCCGGACTTCGATATATGTACCGCATGCTGGTTCGACGCTGCGCGAGATCTACACACCGACTCGCACGCCTTCGTCCGCCTTACGGATCGTTCTGATTACTTCCCGGGTAATCTCGTAGGTGAAGGCGAAAATGGGGTTACACATCGAGATATCACTTGCGATGGGTGCAACCGAGACCCCATAGTCGGAACTAGGTGGCAGTGTGCGGAGTAAGCTCGGAGAAGACACTTGAATGCTGAAGGGATGTGACTACTTGGGCTGACCACTTCATCTGCTTACAACAGGTGCGAAGACTTTGATCTGTGCGAGACGTGTGTGAACAATTCCACTGCCGAGTTCGATACGCATCGAGCGAATCATAACATGTTACGCCTGATCAAAGCACGGCAAGATGCTGTATGACCAATTGAGGCAAACCTCGATGAAATTAAAGGCTCCTAGAGCTAGGAACAAAGTGGTTACTGTAGCATATTTCACTTGATACGCATTTAGACTTTGGGAGCCAGCAAACTAAAAGCCAAAGCGAGGTTTTCAACTCTACACAGTGTTCGATTGCAGAGACGATTACACGTCTCTTGCGGAAGCAAGGTACCAGAGTATACAAGTTCTTCGATTTTGCACATGTCGTATTATTGATTCAATCTTGGTATGGACGGTGTCGTCCTCTACATTTCAGACGACTGAGCCACGAGATACGGGATTGTTTCATTATCATTTGCGTCCAGGGATAATGTGATCTTTTGGTAGGTCCGGCGCAGGGAAATCTGTTGACATGTGCTCATTCTATTCAGGCGAAAAGCCGTCAGCCCCAAGCTCAGTCACAAAGGGCACATGAGGTACTCACATAATAGCGGAAGTGCCATTGCGAGCCAATGCTATCAATCTCAGCCACTTCTTCTTCGGTCAAACCGACCTGTAGCTTCGCAGTTCTGGCCAATCCCTTGATTCTCTCGTGGTTGCCTGAGCTTGTGACGGCTACTCCTCCCTTGGCCTTGACCCATAGAAGCGTGGCAACATGTATGTCTAACTCTTCACCTGTTTCTTTCGAGAGGCGCTGCGCGATCTTCGTTAGGACTGGCTCCAGAGGGTTCGCGCGATCCTTCGGAAAGCGGAGAGAGGCCGTGAGAGGTCCGTACTGTAATTGCATGATGTAGATTTCACAGCTTCAGGAAAAGGCCACGGAAAGGAATATTGGCTCAGCTTACAGCTTCGGTGACAATGCCATGCTCTTTGTGGATGGCCAATACCGGTTCCAGATGCTTCAGAACCATAGGATGGAATTCCAGTTGGTTGATGACCGGCTTGTGCTTGCAGACCTTGAGTAGCTTCTCCAAATCCTGAGGTCGGAAATTGGATACACCGATGCTCTTCAACTTTCCCTCGTCCTTCATTTCCTCCATGACTTTCCAGGTGGGGAGTACCCGATCCTCGTTGCCAATCATAGGATTATGAATCAAGTAAAGGTCTGGTGTCGTTCCCATACGCTGGAGAGTCTCTTCAATGCCTGCTCGGATCTCAGCGTCGCTGCCGTGAGGTTCGGCGATCTTGCTTGTCAGGTAGACTTCCGAGCGCGAGAGACCGGCGGCTTGGATAGCTTCCATTGTAGCTTCTTCAGTGCCATACACTGAGTGCTCGAAGAAATAACAGTCAGTCACATACTCTTCTAGAACACCGGGCAAGAAGCTCCAAAGCTTCTTGGAAAGCTCGCATGTCCAAACTCACGTTGAGCAGTGTCAATGTGCCTGAAGCCACTGTCAAGAGCCGCTTTCGTAGCTTCGACAGCGATCTTCTTGGCAGTACCACTGCCATTTCCACTGTCAATAGCAGGAATGCACACGAGAAAGTCATCAGCAGTGCTGGCTCGTCTTGCGTTGATCGCGTCATAGAATAGCTTCTCTCACAAGCCTAGCCATGGGATGGTAGAGCCGTCGGTGAGCTTAACGCTGTCTGTCTTGCCTGCCATATTGTTCTTCCGTGGTGCAAAGTGTAGTCTGTATACCTTTCCTGCTGGATGAGTTATGGTGCAGAAGATCTTCAGTGGGGCAGATGCAAAAGACGAAAAAGGGTGCGTCGGCTTGCAACGGGAACCCAGCTCGATCAAATCACGTGCGAAGGAGTCAGAGAGTATAGCAAATGAGAGTGATCAAAGTAATATTGTACAGGCAGAATGCAAGCCATTGCATGAAGGCAAAATGAGGAAAAAAGAGGTTTCTGAACTAGCTACACCGCACTGCTTGGTTGATTGTTTCAGGCACAGAGAACCACCTAACTGACTGCATGACTGACTGACTGTGGGCGCATAAGGAAGAAACCATTTGAAGTGAAGCCGTAAAGAAGGAGAAAGGAAGTATGTAGATGCCTCTTTGGCATGTGATATCGATGCTCCTTTCGAAAGAGTATTCAGGTGGGGATGTTCATCGGGAGTTGTACTGAGTTCATTGAGCAAAAGACCAGATTCGGACTGTGCAGTCGTCGGAGCCAGAGATGATCTGCGAAATATGTTGTGAGTCAGCATGAGATCCCCAACCTCTTGTTTGATAAATGAGCTGACCTTATCATCTCCCAGACCGATGGAGGTAACAGCCCCTCTATGTCCAACGAGAGTATGCAAGCATTTCCCACCGTTCCTATCCCAGACTTTGATAGTCCTATCATGGCTAGCAGAGACGATCCTAAGTTTGTCCATATCTACCGCCCAGACACCTTCGATATGACCAAACATAGTTCTTGCACAAGTTCCTTCTTCTACATTCCATACTTTGATGGTATTGTCAAGAGAGCCGCTGACTAGCAAAGGTGCAGGCGAGTTGCCGAAATCAATAAATGGTAAAGTTGATGGATCGGGTGCTGGTCGGTTGGCAGCTTCTAGGAATGCTAAAGGGTTCGGAGCGACTTGTGATAGCTGGGATGCGGGGACAAACGCGCCTTGAGTGGTAGAAGCAGCTGAAGGACCAGCAATTTGCTGTTGCTGTTGCTGGTGATGGTGTTGAGATTGTGCACCTTGTTGATTGTCGAAGAAACCCTCGTAGGCGTTTCCATTCGTAACTTGAGATCGATTGTTGGCTGCTGTGCCATTCGACTCGCTAGCGGTGATATAAGAAGTCTGATCATCTTTATTCTGTTGTACTGGGAATGGGACGGAAGAGTGATCATCCACAGAGAGGATCTTCAAGCATTGTACTTGAGCGACGTGGCCTTCGAGTGTCCTGACGCATTGTCGTGTCTATGGAATCGAGGTGCGGCCAGAATCAATATCGCCAAGCACGACAGTAGTGCAAACGAAAGAGACAATACTCACAATGAGATCCCAAATTTTGACTGTGCCATCATCAGAAGATGAGAACAAAAGCTTAATGCTAGGTTTCGCTTCAGTGTTCATACTAGCCTGAGGAGTGAATCCATTACTTGATGAGGAATTGTTGGTTGAGCGCGTGAGCTCATTCTCCGCTGGTGTGACTGTGCAATCTGACGATGACTCGGGAGACCAGATCTTCACTTGATTGACCCATTCCCTATGTCCTCGAAGTGTATAGCATTCTGCAGTGTTAAAGTCCCAGACCTGCAGCACGCGCGAGGGGGAAGAAAGATCGGCGTTAACAAGGAGAGTAGGCAATAGCTGGTAGTAGGGACAGGGCTCACCTTGATAGTGGAATCACTACTACCACTAGCCAAGACCTGCTTATCGAAACAAAGACTGATAACAGAATCTCTATGACCTTCAAGAGTTCTGAGACATTTTCCAGTCTTCCAATTCCAAAGCTTGATTTTGGCGTCCATTCCACCAGTGATCAATTTCACGCTATCAAACTGGAGGCATCTGACACCTCGAGTGTGACCACGTAGGATAGAAACACATTGCCCAGATTCGGCATTCCAGATTCGGACTGTGCGATCCCATGAGCCAGTCATGAGGACAGGATAAGGGGGGTTCGATAAAGTCTCATCGATTTGGAGACAGGTGATAGCGTCCGTATGGCCTGTAAGGACGCGGAACTTGCAGTTCCCTCGCGCCCAGTTGCGTGCGATGGCTAGACGCTCGCAGTAGACGCTCTTCCATGGACGTGTGATCTGAGGAACGATCGTCGGTGTTTGCTGTCGTTGAAGAGCGGAGCCGGCTGCTAGGGATGATGATGATGACGATGGTACAGCTGATGTAGAGGCGCCTGGCGCTGACGAAAAGGGAGAGAAGTCAGAATGTACAGGTGAATTGTGGTTTAAGTTTTCGAAATTGGCGGAGGAAGAAGCGTTTCTCTCCAATCTAGATCTCTTTGTTGCATTGGCTGACATATTAGCAGGCGAGAGAGCTTCCTCCAATGTCTTGGGTAGGGGTGTATGATTATGAGTTGCATTATCATACTTAGCTTGAGCTTGAGCCATAGCAGCTGAAACTACAGCAGCAGGAGATCTCTGTCTTCTTTTCTTCTCAAGTAGTGGTAGACCCCAACCGCATTTCTCGCATTTCCGTTCAATGTGTTGCTCGCACATGGTACGCCAGAGGAGATCATCGTCTGCTAATGCTTTCCAACTCTTGCTGACTTGAGCAGCGCGTCCTAGGGACATGGCATCTAGGAAAGACATGCATCGTAAAGCGAGTTCACGTGGTAGAACAGCGAAAGGATCCATTCGACATTCGGCTTTCAGCTGCTCGGATAGGAAGGAGAGCTGTGAGGGACAGCAAATGGAGAGAAGACCTCGGAGTGTCAAGAGACGCGCTGCACCGGATGAAGCTGAAAAAAGAGACCAGATGGTATTGGCGGTTTGCTGTTCTGTTTCCGAGAGTGTGTCGAGGCGCTGTTGGGGGAGGAAGAGGAAGGGAACAGAGTGAGGGAAGAGGACGAGGAGAAGAAGGAGAGTCAGCATATGTGTGGTATCAAGATGGAAGAGCTGGAGATCCCCTCGCATGTACTCACCTTCTGCAAGTCCAATCTCGCACCCGCGTCGACCATTCTCTGATGCCTGACGCATATCCTCTTGCAGTCACCACCAGGAGTTCCTTTAACTCCAAAGCCATTAAAAGGCAGAGTACCACCATTATGGGCATGTTCTGCATTCTGCGGGTGATATGGTCTTGGATTGGGCCCGGGGATTGCGGCATTGGCGAGTGAGATGGGAAGGCCGAACGAGGCTGGGTCTTGGAAGGTGCCATGGCTCATCTGGCAATCTTCTTCTTCGGCGTCCTCTGAAGCAGAAGTCTGAGTGGCTCTTCCTTTGCCCTTTGCATCTCTGTGTATCCCCGCTGCTGCTGCTGTGTTTCCTCCTTCAATTGCACGTCGGCGTGGCAGGGTGGCGCCTTCAACAGCTTTGAGATCATCCTGCTCGAGTTGGTCACGAGAGCGCTTGAGGGAAAGAGGGACAGAGGAGGGCGAGACTACGGGCGAGAATGCGTGCCATTGCGATGTTGATGTTGATGATGAAGTAGCACCTTGTGCTGGGGGGAGATTGCTGCTCACTCCAGGCGGACTGCCATTGCTGCTGCCGGCGTAGCAGTGGAAAGCTTCAGGGAGGTCGTCAATCTCTCTCGGAGACGGGGAGCGGTGGTGGTGATACTGGGTGTAGCTCATGCTGAGAGTACGCTCATGGAATGCTATATCCTATAATATATCCAAGAGAATGAATTGATGTTTGAATTGGTGCATGGATGGAACGAACACCTTCGAGGTCAGCAGGCAGAAGGCGAAATGCGGCCATGCGGATGGTGGCAACATCCTCAATTACAATCACATGACTAATTCCAATCCAATCGCAAATGGCGAGCGAGCGAGAGATCATATCATAGATGGTGTGATTGATAGAAAGCAGTCACACCTCCCTCATCTCCATATGCCTTGTCTAGTCTAGTGAATTGCATGACAGGTTCGGACACCCTGCTCATGATGTTGAAGCCCAGCAAGACTGAAGCTTTTGATAGGTAGGCATAACAATGAAGCAGTCACATGAATCTCATATCACTAAGGCAAGCTCGCCCTGTCAAGCGAGACGCTCTTCCTCCTCTCTAGCTGATCAAGAGCAGTCGTGATATCCTTATTGACCTCCTCAATGCTCTTTGAGGAGTCGACCTGATTTTTCACGCACCGTTCTTCGTTAGTAATGCCCTCGAACTAGCCATTTTTGAACGACGACGACCCACATCAATAACCTTGCCTTCCTTGCGGTAATGGTCGACAACAGGCATGCTAGTCTCGATGAATGTGCCTGAGAGAATGCAAGCCATCATCAGCACCAGGGGAATCAATAGCATGACGTGAAGGTCGACCCTACGGAAACGCTTCTTGATGCTCTCGGCATTGTCATCTTCCCTTCCTGACGTCTTTCCTCGCTCGAGTAGTCGCTCAAGCAAGACGTGCTCAGGGCAAGTAAGGAATAGAACAGCAGAACCAGGGCAGACCTGTTGGACATACACCCATTACCGTGGGAATCAGTTATTTGATCTATCTCGATGGGGTCAAGCCGCAGTCGCAGTCATTGCAAGTATAGCGTACCGTCTCGTCAAACTTGAATGCCTGATCTAGCTTTCGAGGGAACCCATCAATCAAGAAACGTGTCTTGCCAGACTTGTCCATTTCCTGCGAGGACGGATGAGGGAGAAAGGGTCCAATTCAGAGTGAAAGGCCAGCGCAGCATAGAGGAAACACAAGCATTCACTCAGGACTTTCAGATGACTCAATGTAGATTTGATTGAACGCACCTCCTGCATTGCTTTCTGCAGCAAGCCAATAGTGATCTCCATCGGCACAATAGTCCCTTCTCTAATATATCTCCTAATCAATTCTCCAACCTCGCTTCCTTCCCTGTTCTGTTCAGCCCTTAGCAAGTCTCCAGCTGATAAATGAACAAAGGATCGTTCAGATACAAGAAGGGCACATTGGGTTCCTTTGCCTGCTCCTGGACCTCCTAGGACATAGACTACCGTTATGTGCGCAGGATCGAAAGCTGGACTCGGGGTTTTGCTTTCGCTCTTGCTTTCGGTAATGGTGTTTGAGGCTGTAGTGGATGATGATGGTGCAGCAGCACTGCTTGCGGGTGGTAGCGGCATCCCTACTTGGCCTGTGTGCTCATTGCGTCCGGTTGTAGATTCCGAGGAGTGATCTGTGCGAGTGCGTCAGACATATCTACGCGAGGACATGCAAATACATGATTGAATCGACTCACCCTCCCCTCCCGTGACAGCATCCTTGAGCTTATCAATGATAGCAGGCATGTTCGCGTGCGTATCAAACGATATATATATCGTCTAATACTGTCTATAAGCTTTACTCTTTGGTTCCTCTCCCGGTTTGAGGACAGTCCCTCTCTGATAAGCGAGCTTCTGGAAAAAGTATAGACCACCTCCAGCTATAGCCAAGAATCCAGCGAAGACGAACAGAGGTGAACTAGTGATTCCTGATCCTCCCCTTACTTTCCTAGCTGACGGTGGAGGCGAGGCGAGTGTGCCGCGACTATTGCTGCTGCTCTTGGTACTTGTACTTGTACTTGTAGTAGAAGACGGTGAGGCCGAGAGAACCCTTGCGCTCGTTGAGAAGTGGGATGGCATGCACTGTTGTAATATGGCAGAGTGTGTTGTGTATCTTGTATAGCGAAGTAGCAGCTAAGTCGAATGGAAGTAGAGCAGAGATGTGAAGACTGTCAGACGTCCTTGCTCGTCTCGATCGAGGCAAATGAATGACAGCGACTTGGAGTAGCCATCATGTCACTTGGTGTATGCCCGACATCACCACTTATAATGCAGATACTCGTGAGCTTCTAGACACGCTCCTGTGCTCGCCGCGCTGACAGGTCTAACTTCCCAACCATGTACATCCCAGGATACGCTCTTCGGGCGCTCAAAGACGCCAGCCGAGAAGCTCAGAGAGCACCAGCGCAGTCTACAGCGCGCTCAGAGGGAGCTAGACAGAGAGCGGACTAAGCTTGAAGCACAGGAGAAGAAGCTGGGTGGGGTTGCTTCTATCTCTGTCTGATTGAGAGGGTTTCGAATACCCGTCATTCTGATGCACGTGTGCTTCGCATGCAGTCATGGACATCAAGAAAGCAGCAAAGGAGGGTCAGATGGTGCGCTAATCTCTCAACCATATGAGCTTTGAAGCAGGATCTATGATCTAATGCGAGCTACTCCTTCTGCTTACCTGGCCTGCAGGGCCCTTGCAAAGTCATGGCCAAGGACCTCGTCCGCACAAGACGATACATATCCAAGTTCTACGCTATGCGCACGCAATTACAAGCTGTCAGTCTGCGGCTGCAGACATTACGGTCGAATGAGCAGATGGCTCAAGCTATGAAGGGTGCAACGAGGGTGAGCATTTCTCCTCTCTCTCCTGTCTCTATCTGGTCCGGCAAGGCAAACCGATCCGCCTTCCGCCAAGGACACGCGCCCTGCACTCATATCATGATGAATACCATGCTGATGTCCACACGCTTTATTCTATGTCCGCAGGCCATGTCATTAATGTCAAGAACAATGAACCTACCTCAAATATCAAAGATACTACAAGATTTCGAGAGGGAAAGTTCAGCGATGGACATGAAGGAGGAAATGATGAGCGATACTATCGATGATGTGATGGAGGACGAGGGTGAGACTGAAGAAGAGGAAAGTGATAAGATTCTAAAGCAGGTCTTGGATGAGATTGGCGTCAGTGTCAGCCAGCAGGTGAGTGTAATTTCTCTCTCCTCTTTGTCCTCTCCGATAGGTTCCTCTTTAGTGGCCTGTTCATAACAGATAACAAGACTGACTCTGACCGCGTTAAAACTGCTCTACTCGCACACCGCACACCACAGCTCGGAGAAACGCCAGAGGGTCTAGGAGCACCGAAAGAATCAGAGAAGAGACAAGCAGTAGCTATTGGAGAAGGTGGACCGTCTTCTTTTGGCGGTAGTGGCAATGTCGATGGACGCGATACAGAAGTCGACGATCTGCAAGCACGACTCGACAAGCTGAGGAAGGACTGAAGAACGTCACGCTAGAAACGTTTAGTCGCTTCTCACTGTCTACTATGTTACGATATTCCTGCAGTGCCGGTCTATTTCGTACCGCAAGGCTGGCAAGCTCTCCTGTATATCAGTTTTTGTTGTTTTCAGGAAGGTTCCAATCAGGTCACCGGCTAGTGATAATGTCATCAATGCAGATGTCAGACCTCCGCGGAAGAAAAGGGGATTCCTACGTTGCAGCTTTGCTAATAACAGTGCATGACTGGAATGACTAGATTTGCTACTTGCTGTGGCTGAGCCGGCGGAACTAATGCACGATTGGGATAATACAATAACAGTCTCATAGACTCTAAATGTAGCGTGGCACTGATAACACGTAACCTCAAATATAACTTTGTGATTGCACAGTCAGACTTGGCCGGCGCCCTCAGGCCGTTGTCTCCTCGTTCTTCTTTGAGGACTTCTTCTTGCCATCGGCGGAACTACTGGTATCGGGTGAAGTGGTCTCGTTCTGGTCTATTCGATGCAGTGGAATTGTATCAGCATTGAACCTCATCCGGAACTCCAGGTCGTCGTATTTGTCTAGAATTGATGCATGCCACTCCATCACTTCCTGTTCGAAAGCCAATGCGAGAAGGAACCCTTGAGGCTCTCCCACAGGCTACCAGGCCTCCTCTCCTCCCCCTCCACTTCGGCCTCTCGCACCACATAAGGGTGTGGCTCTTCCGTCCACATCGGTGAAGAGGTCGTCGATGTGAAATTGGAGTCTTCTCGCGCACTAGGGCTAGCGCTCCTGCTGGAGGACGTTGAAGGTCCTGCAGGAGCGACCAGCGTAAGCGAAGTACAAGTGGGATAGTGGAGCGGGTGTGATCGAAGGGAGGAAGAGGAAGAAACAGGTGAAGAGTTAGACATACATGTTGCCACGCTTCTATGGGTCAAGGCCAAGGGAGGAGTAGCCGTCACAAGCTCAGGCAACCACGAGAGAATCAAGGGATTGGCCAGAACTGCGAAGCTACAGGTCGGTTTGACCGAAGAAGAAGTGGCTGAGATTGATAGCATTGGCTCGCAATGGCACTTCCGCTATTATGTGAGTACCTCATGTGCCCTTTGTGACTGAGCTTGGGGCTGACGGCTTTTCGCCTGAATAGAATGAGCACATGTCAACAGATTTCCCTGCGCCGGACCTACCAAAAGATCACATTATCCCTGGACGCAAATGATAATGAAACAATCCCGTATCTCGTGGCTCAGTCGTCTGAAATGTAGAGGACGACACCGTCCATACCAAGATTGAATCAATAATACGACATGTGCAAAATCGAAGAACTTGTATACTCTGGTACCTTGCTTCCGCAAGAGACGTGTAATCGTCTCTGCAATCGAACACTGTGTAGAGTTGAAAACCTCGCTTTGGCTTTTAGTTTGCTGGCTCCCAAAGTCTAAATGCGTATCAAGTGAAATATGCTACAGTAACCACTTTGTTCCTAGCTCTAGGAGCCTTTAATTTCATCGAGGTTTGCCTCAATTGGTCATACAGCATCTTGCCGTGCTTTGATCAGGCGTAACATGTTATGATTCGCTCGATGCGTATCGAACTCGGCAGTGGAATTGTTCACACACGTCTCGCACAGATCAAAGTCTTCGCACCTGTTGTAAGCAGATGAAGTGGTCAGCCCAAGTAGTCACATCCCTTCAGCATTCAAGTGTCTTCTCCGAGCTTACTCCGCACACTGCCACCTAGTTCCGACTATGGGGTCTCGGTTGCACCCATCGCAAGTGATATCTCGATGTGTAACCCCATTTTCGCCTTCACCTACGAGATTACCCGGGAAGTAATCAGAACGATCCGTAAGGCGGACGAAGGCGTGCGAGTCGGTGTGTAGATCTCGCGCAGCGTCGAACCAGCATGCGGTACATATATCGAAGTCCGGACAACTGGTGCCTGTCATTGGTGATTGCGTGATCAGAATGCCCGCAAATACTCATCAGGTCGGTAGGAGGCACACTTACACTTGTATGTTTCGTTCGTAAGCTCCGTCTGGCAGACATCGCACGACCCTAGGGACTTGTCGGCTGCTTGAACATTGTTTGTCGATTCCTGCTGTAAGGTGTCTGATTCGCGTGCTGCTGCTGGTGCTGCTGCTGCTGCTGCCGTTGGCAAGGAATCCATGCGTGCCCTTGCAGAGTGCGGATCTTGCACAGTAGTGACACCTTTCAAAGCTAGAGGTACACTCCCGGCTCGTGCCTGGCGGTCTTCGTGGGCGTCATCTTCCACTTCTGGACAATCGCGACGTAAATGATCTGGCCATCTACCCTGCCCGCCAGTCCAGCCGCAGCCTATGCGACAAGTCAAGTGAAGTGTTAGCAGACAACATCACGCTCACAGTGAAGGTCGCTTACCTAGAGCACACGTCACTTCCAGAGCGTCAATACAGTCTACCAACGCCTGAGGTGCTCTTTTCGGTTGTTCACCAATTCTGAAAGCCTCCCTGTCGATGGGACAATGCGGAGCTGCTGTTGTGCCCATCCAGTCGGTTAGACAACGTCTGCAGAATGTATGCGCGCCTGTGGGACAGCATACTGGTTCTTGAAGCGTGGTTTGGCAGATTGAGCAGTCGAGGTAGGGTGGCGGCTCGGCTAGGAAATGGTGCTGGCCTGCAGAGGCGATGAATTGCTTGATGATGGCCTCGTCGAGCGCCATGTTGTCTCCTGCTGAAGCCTTATTGGCGAAGCTATTGGAGAGGATCTCGCGTCTTCCACTTCCTAGTAACGCATGCCGAGGCTGCTAGACATGCAGGTGGGATAGGGCGTGGCATGTGCCACCACTCTGCCAGTCACGGGTCAGCAGCTGGTCATGGGAAACATGCCTTGCCTCTTGGATCGCTAGGTCGGTGTCATGTATGTAGCGACATTGTACACCGCCAAGAAGCAAGTCGATCGTCTAACACCGTCGTCGTCTTCAGAGAGCGTGATAGACATGTTATTCTGCAACCCGACATCAACGAAAGCAGACATTCGAACAACTCTACGACGTGACAATGATGAACAGATACACTGGCGTCGAGCGTGCAGAGGGACTGCAGCAAGTAGCGGCACTACCCTGAGTTCTGGCCTGCCCGGCCCCATGATACAATGTAGTAGTGGTACAAGACAATCAATACGGTCCACAACATCCGCACTCGATATTCATGCTTCAGTACTGCTGGGACAAGCACTCACATCTGTTGGATGGACACGGTCCCATCCAGGATCCGAAATGAACACCAACAAGTGCTGACCGTCTACATGCTGCTTTATCGTTTGGCGACAGTCTGCTAGCCTGACGGATCAGGGAGCCTACTTACCTCAGCGACAGACTCAAGCGATAGACTGATGCAGATGCTGCCATTGAGCCTCATCTCGCGCGGTGATGTGCATGCACGGCCTGTCATTGCCCGTGCAGTGCAGATAGGCTCTCCCTCGAGGCGGTTCACCTAGCTCATCCCGGGTTGGACTTGAAGTCGAAAGGAGAGAGGGGAGAGAGGCGCCCTCCTCTCCTCTCCCCTCTTCGTTATCTCCCGGGCCGTCTTTCAACTCCGCACCACAGGCCCGACTGATCCATACTGGCGTCTCTGACTTAGTACAGTTCCAGCTCTTATTCAATCGCCATCTTGGTAGGTACCGAACCTGGTCCATGCCGGAACGCTCAGGTTCCTCCGACGAGTGGATAGTTGTCGGGCAACCTAGGTTCGTAGCCTCCTATATACAGTGATAGCCTGCAATTGCTGATCGAATCAACGCCAGTCGCACGCATTCACCTTCGAGAAATTCCAGACAATCATCTCCGCACCTAGAGAAACGCAGTTCATTTCCAAAATTGCAAGGAATACTGACCAGCGTCCATGGCAGACTCAAGGAGATCGAGGGCGCATTGAGCAGGGAAAACACCCTACACCAACTAGGAGGAGACCGCGTTACGGAGCTGGGCGACGAATTAAACAAAGCCATATCCCGCTACCGCGCATTTCCGGCTTCAAACGCCACGGAAAAAGAAATCTTGTCCCGGTACACCGAGATGGAGGGCAAGTGCGATGAGCTTTACAAAGCCTTGGGCATTCCTGTACCCAAAAGGAGAAGTCCCAGCGCGGACAGAAGCAGCCAGGGTGCGAATGCCGCCATTGATGCGATAAAGTTTTGATCCACCCCGTTAGCACTTGTGCCAATGTAGACAGAAAACATCGATTCTATCAGATTTTGTAGGCCAGCGTAATTCCGTTGGTCGATGCTGAAGCGGCACTTTGCCGTCTTATGAATAGCGCCTTTTCTGGCAATTGCCTGCCTGCTTCTTCCTGTGATCTAAACTGTCTATTGCTGCTGGCATCGCGCACTCGCGCCGACTCAGCAGGCAGCATCAGGGAAGGTGTCGAGGAGAAGTCATGGCGTATCATAGGTATGGCGAGTTTTGATAACATTCAGGTTGCATTGCTAACACCCGTATACTTGGCGCAAGATGGGCCAGGGGAGGGAGACCGTTTTCTCCGACCTAGTAGTATCACCTGGAAGCGGCCGGAGCTACCTGACTTACTGGTTGCAGCCAAAATGGGAGTGCCATCAGGCAACAGTAACATGCTGTAGTGGGTGTCAGTGTATGTGTTTTGCAGGCAGAAGGTACCGCGGGAGCTTGAGTTTGTCACAGACGGTTCGAGCTGCATCGGTAATCCATTGTCGACAGCGCCATCTCTCTCGACTGTATAACAGAATTCGTGTAAGTTCATTGCTATTGTTGAAGTGTCGGTGGTAGCGTTTGCTAGAGAGATAGGAATTCGAGGAAGAGGAGACTCCTGAGTGTACTTAATCGATGTCAGTGCGGACAGGCGGGTAGAGTAGTGGACGAGCTGGAGATCTGAAGATCAGTGTGAGCTGATCATCCGAGCAATCAAATGGCTCATTGCGGTCTTTTGTTAAATTATTCTGGACCTCGGATGTTTCCAGGGTCATGAAAGTATATGGATTCATATATTTGAAATCTTGGTCGGATGCCTCGATGGCGAGCGCAGGCTGCCAGAGCATGGGTGAAACTGCACTTCACCTCAGCTGTGCTTGCATTTGTATTGACCATTTGGAGGGACGATAAACTGAGATTTGCTTTCAGTGGCAGAATCTTGCTTCTATTTTGCCGGGCAGTCCGGACGAGCTGGACCGCTGAGGTTGCTTGACCTGCTGCCAACTCACCGGGTATTGGGCAACCAATAACATCAGCAGGAGGAGCGGGCAGCAGCTTCATGCGCACGACATTATCGCCAGTAGTGCGTGCGTGTGCGTGTGCTCGTGCTCGTGCTCGTCCATCGTCGACAGTGGTGCCGCTGGTGTGACGGTTCAGCGCGCACGGATGGCCCTCGTAGACAGTGAGTTGCGACATACATATCATACATAAACACACACCATTCCATTCCCTACCCTACCGCACCGCACCGATGAAACATCTAAACAATAAAGACATGCAAGGCTTTCTGAGGGTATTCCCGCAGAGGAAAGCGTAACGGATCTATTCGCCTTTAGACCAGTCTGAGCGGATCAACACGATTGTCTCCATCGAATATCTCGCATTTTATATACACAGCACAACTGACACTCTTGTTACAACACTCCCCCCAGCCACACCCACTACGACACCTCCCTCACTCGACAATCTCTGCATCCCACTCTCCCCCCGCTCCCTCGCTCGTCCTCGTCCGTCGCAGAGAATTCCACAATCTCTTCCAGGCTCCCGCTCTGGCTCTTTCAGTCAATCTGCTCGTCCTGACTTGTCGTCGCATGTCAGTAGATTGTCTGCCTCCTCTCCACAGTCATCTGGATCTCAGGCTCTCCCTAGTTCTCCTCCATCAGCACCATCATCAGCATCTCTGCCAGCCTCGCCGACTCCCTCTCAAGCCGACCTACACTCTGTACTCTTAGCTGCAGTGCAAACAGCAGCCAAGTACAGCAGAGTAGAGAGTGATTCTCATCCATCTCCTACCTCAACCCCATCCTCTACTAGCAATTGCACTCCCGCTCAGCTGAGAATGCGCAGCCTCTCTCACTCGCAAGCGACCGCGAGGACAAACAATGCAATGCTCTATCCAAGCGTAAGCTCGGCTTTTGCACCTCCTCCTTCCCATATACACTCCTACGATGATGGCGAGAGTGCTCTCCTCGACGACGATATGGATCCTGCTACCACCATCTACCATTCCCGTGTCTCTTCATTCTCGGCTGCCGCTGGCAAGGACAAGGAGAATGCCCATACTACTCCCGCTTCCCGAAGAGGCTCCTCTACACAGTATAAATACAACGCCTACATCACCTCGGCTTCGTCGACTACTCCCAGTTCAACACCGCCCTCTGGATATCAAGCGTCATTCCCGTCATTCGCCAAACATCAACAACGACGCTCCTCCGTTCCACACCCCCGCTCTCCTTCGACACGCTCGTCTCGACCGAGAAGTATAGCTGGTGAATCATATCTCGTACACCAGCAGCACCAACCATATCTCAATAATATGCAACAAAGTATATATAGCTCGTCGCCTCCAGTTCCAGTTCCGGCTTCCCCGGCCTCCTCCCAGCGTAGCTTTTCATCCTCAAAATTACAACTTGTCAATGAAGCTCTTTCTACCGAGCAGCAGCAAGAACAACGTGAGATACATATCAGTGCTGAAGGCGATGCTGATGGCGAAGCTTCCTCTTCTACGCTTCAGCGCAGGAAGCGCGCTTCCAGCTCTTTGAGCAAAGGTGAACTGGACGGCTCTCCGAGCGCGAGTCATCATCATCATCATCATTATCATCATCACAGTCATCATGACAAGAACAACAATAGCCTTACCCCTTCGCGGAGTAAGTCTCCTGGATTGCACTCCGCTTCACCGCGAGAGAACATTCCACCCAAAGAGAGAAGAGCTAGCAATAGGCGCAGCTCGCAAAGCTCTCATAGGATCCGCTCGAGACGTGCTTCGCAGTCTCAATCGCAAGCCAGTCCCTACGGACACACTTCTCCCACATCTAAAGCACGCTCCAGACGCTCTTCGTCTGCGTCTTCGCAAACGCAAGAGCCCATCACTTTGCACTCACAAAGTAGCAGTCTCTCCGTCAGTAGCGATTCGACCCTTCAACCTGCTTCGCCTCAACAAGCTGGGCGCAAACAAGCGGACCTGCAGCCCACTTTCGAGGCACAGCTCTCTCCAAAGCCCGCGGCTGCCTCTCCTGCAATGTCCAGCAGTACAAGTCGGATTGATTTGACATGTGTCATCAAAATCAAAGACTTTGCGTTTTCTACCGATGATCCTCGTTTTGTTGGCGAACCTGCACCTCCCACACCTATCGATCTTCCTAGCGAAGACGAAGAAAGATACGGTTCCTGGGTCTCGCCTAATTCTCTGAATGGGCAGATGGCACTGGGACCCAATACGAATCCTTCGCCTTCTCTTTCACTTATGAGCAGCTCCTCTAGCTCGTCCCTCTCGTCAAGTTTCACTCCACCTCCATTCGGCTCCTTCGGTTACGGTCATCATTATCACTATGCTGGGCAAGACTCAGGCAACGCTCGAGGACAGCGAGACCCACATGGGCAGCTGCAATTGCCCCCCGGTGGCTCCTGGTCCACCTGGGATCAATCTAATCTCGCCCTCGACCATACTTCTGGACCTTCCAATGCAACAACCTCGTCTGGTACAACCCGCTCGTGGAACTTCGTTACAGACAATGGCCCTTCCCCTTTCTCGCGTCTTTCGCTCTCATCCAATGCATCTGGACAGGTCCCTTCAAACCTTCTCGATTCTGCTCTATCGATACAAAATTTCGATGATGACTTTGACGAGGATGATGAAGATGAGGATGATTATGATGTTGATCACTCGGGAATGCTTGATGATGACCTCGACGCATCCGCCAACTTTGGAGGCGCAGGTGAATATGACGATAAACAGAATCAAGAGTCATTTTCACGGATACCACCGGGTGGTTTGATCTATCGCGTTCAATACGAGTTTTGCGCGCAAGCGCCTCAGGAGATGGACGTTTGCGAAGGCGGTGAGTGGTAAAGCTGTCTCTGGCCGTGTCGATATCGTATGCTGACGCAGAGCTTTGGTTCACTACCCACAGACCCTGTCCGCCATTGGCAGCAGTCTTATGATGGTTGGGTCCTCGGCGCCAAGGTTATCAGGAAGCAAACTGCATCAACGAACCCACCTCCTGCTACATCTACTCCTAATCCAACGCATAGAGTAGGGGACCCGGAATCCGACTACGAAGAGCTCGCCAATGGCCTGGTCCCGCAGTCATACCTCGTACTCATGGATTCTTTCACCGTCCTGCCAGGTTCGATGACCGGAGAAGCATCGGGGGACGATGATACAACTGAAAGGATCCCGCAGATGACAACAATAGATAGGTCTTTCCTCCGGATCATCTAAGGTACGCCCGCGTCTTCGCGGGCGCACTATACACGAACCCGACTTGCATGCAGAAAGTCGGGAGACGTACATTCCAC
>Ga0115853_100079_pt1 | contig 23562 bp, 18 predicted proteins | sample InSIn5gowninarea_FD_83867 | JGI IMG/M metagenome (GOLD analysis project Ga0115853, IMG submission 83867)
TCGTCGGCTTGCCGATCAGTCAATAAACGACTCATGCTGGGGACAATAGATATGTCGCAGCCTCTCTACAAGCCAGCAATGCGCTAATCCTCTGCTTCTTCTTCTTCTTCTTCTTCTTCTTCTTCTTCCGTACGCGGTAGCGTTGTAGCAGCCCAATGCCGTTTGCAAGGGAGGTAAGTGGTAAACAAGCACCGATAGGGGAAGCGTGGGGTCAAAACTTCCGCTTCTGCGAAGAAAATAACGGTGACGTCGCGGTCGGAAGAGGGAAAAATTCTAAAGCGCGAAGACGAATGAGCGAAAAAAAAGAAAGTAGGAATGACGTGAGTGGAAGGAACGGTGTCTGAGGAATTCCTCTTCAGGCCGATCCAAAACAATGGGCTGTCCGTCTTTGTCAACAAACTGGGGGTTTCGGGCGCCCGTCGCGGAGTCGTGTGTTTTTCCGGGCCGGCCATTCAGCCGTGGGGCTTCCCAAAGAGGAAGGGCCCCTCTTTGGCGATGATGTCACGTGTATGTATCACATGACCACAGCCAAGCTTCTCATTGGCAGATCACGGGATTACCACGAATATCGGGCATCAAAATGACTCGTTATATAGGTATCGCGAGTCGGTTCTTTACGCTGGTTAAGCTGTAGCACTGCAGAAGACGAATATGGCTATCAAGCTACGAGCCAAACGTCGGACACCGCTCCATTTGATCAACAACATCGTATCCTAGGTTACCAAATCCGACTCGGTGCATACTTGTGACACTGTCACTTGACCGCCATCGTCTGGAAATTGAACCGCATGTTTTTTCAATAGTCCAGTCCTACGCTGCGTTGTACTCCGTAGAGGGCGCAATTACGCGGGTCTATAAAGGTACCGGGCAAGCAGTATAGAGGCGCGGATTCCTCTCGGACGCTGTGTAATCAGTATATATAGACACGAGTTTATGCATACCCGGCTCGTGTACATATAACAAGACAATAAGAAGAATCAACGAATAGAAATCGTGAAATACTTGTATTTACTCCGGAGTATGGCCACACAAAGTCCGCTATCGCTATCAGACCCGCTGATAAGCTCACGTGGAAATTTTTCAAAGCTATCAAATTTATCCCGACAGAATATTCCCCGACCACGTCCGTTCAACGCGACAGAAATTTCAACAATATTTGAGTGAAACATTATACTTCATTTTTAATTTACTATAAGAACTGCAGATACTGTTTACGAACGACCAATGGCGAGCGAAACACACGTTCCCGCGTGGAAGAAACTCGGTCTCAAGCTCAAATACGCCAAAGAGGCTCCGGAGCAACAAAATGACGAAAATATGGAGGCAACGGAGGAGCCGGTGAAGAAATCAGAGAAGGAAGACAAAAAGGAGAAGAAAAAGAAGAGGCGATTGGATGAGACCGAAGAAAAGGGAGAATCCACTACGGCCGACGAGGAATGTTCGAAGAAAAAGAAGCAGAAGAAGGAAAAGAAGGAAAAGAAGGAAAAGAAGGTCTCTTTTTCCGCAGAGACCAAGGAGGATGATGGTAGTGGTGATGAGGATATGGAGGACAAGAAGGAAAGCGAAGATGCTACCTCCAATGGTGACAGTGAATATGCGCAAACGGAGAAACCCGGCGCGGAAGAAAAGCGAAAGAAAATGAAGGAAAAGAAGGATAAGAAGAAGCAGAGGATTAGCGCATTGCTGGCTTGTAGAGAGGCTGCGACATATCTATTGTCCCCAGCATGAGTCGTTTATTGACTGATCGGCAAGCCGACGAGCTGTGCGTATATCTACGTGGTGTGAATTGACCGGATTAGGCTAACTTGCTTCCTAGACATAAATCGATCATAGCGTACCTCTCCGCGAATAATCTACCGGACACCGCCGCAGCGCTTAGAGAAGAATTAAATCTGCCGGAAGATGTGTTTGACGCAGCTACGGTGAAGAAATACGAAACATTGCTGGAGAAGAAATGGACAAGTATTGTTCGCTTACAGAAAAAGGCATGTTCACAGTATAGAGCTCTGTCCATTTATTTTCACTCCAACGATGTCTAATCAGCGTTCCGTGCGCAGATCCTGGACCTTGAGTCTCAAAAAGCGGCCCTGCAATCCGAGATCGATAACGCGACACCTGCCTCCCTTGTTAAGCGCACTCAAGACCCGACGTCTTGGCTTCCTACACAATCCCCCCGATATTCGCTGGAATCGCACCGGAACACCATTAACTGCGTTGCTTTCCACCCGGTATTTTCCTCTATCGCATCCGGCTCTGACGATTGCATGATCAAGATTTGGGACTGGGAACTCGGAGAATTGGAGCGGACGCTCAAAGGTCACACAAGGGCGGTACTGGACGTCGACTACGGTGGTCCGCGAGGCGGTGTTATTCTGGCATCTTGCAGTTCCGACCTGTCAATTAGGCTATGGGATCCGTCAAACGAGTATCAGAATATCCGGACTTTGGAAGGCCACGATCACAGCGTTAGCGCCGTCCGCTTCATACCATCCACGAACTTGCTTGTCAGCGCAAGCAGAGACCACGATTTGAGGATATGGGACGTCTCTACTGGATACTGTGTGAAGACAATACAAGGCCACAATGGCTGGGTACGAGATGTCTGTCCGTCACCCGACGGGAACTTCCTTTTCTCAACTGGCGATGACATGACTGCTCGGTTATGGGATATTTCTGTTATGTCGAACCCGGAGAACAAGCTGGTTATGTTTGGCCACGAGCACGTCATTGAATGTTGTACATTGGCTCCTCATACCGCGTATCAATACCTTGCACCCCTGGCGGGAATGAAGGATCACTCGTCCTCGAAGAGCACCGCGGAATTCATGGCGACTGGATCGCGTGACAAGACGATCAAACTCTGGGACTCACGCGGGAATTGCATCAAGACCCTAGTAGGGCATGACAACTGGGTACGGGCAATTGGATTTCATCCTGGCGGCAAATATCTCCTCTCCGTGTCAGACGACAGGTCACTGCGATGCTGGGACTTGAGCCAAGAAGGACGGTGCGTGAAGACCCTTGCGGAGGCCCACGAACGCTTCATCACATGTCTGAGGTGGGCACCAGGAATTGTCAAGGATCCTGCTGCTGCCAACGCTGTGGCGAATGACAAGAACGCGAAGAACAAGGCAAACTTCCCCGACGTGCAAATCCGCTGCGTTATCGCCACGGGCGGCGTGGATTGGAAGTTGAAGATCTTTGCAAACTGAGCGATGCAGTAGATACGATTCTGGGCCAGCAGCGAAAACAACAAAAAGAAATAATTCGAAAAATGGACGCACACGCAGACACGGCTACTCTTGTAGACCGTAGGGGACGTTATGCAAGCAGCTGAATTACGATGTCACAATGGAACCAGCTACTATTGGCATGAATTTCACGGAACGAACTGTCATGGGCTCTGAACCTGAACTCTCATCCACCATCACGACTCGCGTCACCATCTTCGACCAAGCACTCCAACCGATTGCTATGGTAAGGGCCGCGCCAACCCTCGACCCCGCAAACGAAGTTTCTTCAGCATCATTGCGAAGATACAGTCCTACGGCTAATGGCAAGGACCAACAAGCAGGCCACTCTGGCCAGGCAGGAATGGCAGTGATAGAGTGATGGAAACGAATTCGGGCGAGCGCAGGCAAGCCCTCCCTCATGACTTATGAATTAATGGGTAGATACGCCTTTTCCTATGCTGTCTGTTGTCCTTTCAGCCAGGAGTTCGGGCTCGATTCATGGTTATCGAGAATTTGTTTTGTGTTGTATGCATTGCATCAGGGATGGTATTAGCATCTATTTTGTTGATTGAAGATGAATAATTATCATGCCATGTTATCCGTCATGAATAGATTCATATAATCCTTATTTATAAAACTCATGATTTATGTACGTAACGTATCCTAAAACTATGCCTCCCCACCAGCCGTGCTAGCCCCAGCACTCCTACTACCATTACCAGCAGCAACAGCATTAGCAGCCGCTGCCTTGCGCCTCAACCTCTCCTTCTCCTTTTCTTTCTCCCTCGAACTCGACGCAGGAACCCTCCTCCGTCTAACAGGTTCATAAACATCATTAAAGTTCATCACAACACCCAAGAACCGCATATCAACATCTGGCTGGTACGCAAGATCACCAAGAAGGATATTAAGTCTTGAGCGGAACTCCGCGCTTAACTCTGTAAGTCTCCCGCACAGGGAGGGAAGCATGTGGTCGTCCGACCCGGTGTCGAGGTTGTTATTGTCAGCTGTGGAGCGACGGGAAGAGAGGATCGAGTCATGTTCGGAAACGCCCCAGCGGCCTTGTGCAGTGCGATTCTCGATCTTCGCGCTGAGTTCCTGGCGGCGGGTGAATTCCGCTACGGAGAAGGAGTACAGGCCGTCGACGACGTCTTTGTAGGCGAGCATGATTTTGAGGATTGAGTGGAGTTGTGTGAGGAAGCCCTCTTCTTTGCCTGTTGAGGGGTCCTTTTTCAGCGATGATGTCGAGCCTAGGAGGCCCTTGTGTGTGATTGAGTTGAGGTAATTGGTATGTGCCTCAATGAGGTCGTCGAGCGTGCAGCCGGGCTTGGATATCTCAATCTGCAGCTGGTCCCAGCTTGCCTCGATGACTTCGAAGAGGATGTAGTACTGTAGCTGGTTGACGAAGTGGATCATTTCTGCCATTGCGCAGCGTGCGCGTTTCCAGTCTGCCCCGACTTTGTCGTCCACGGCGCCGAGGACCCCGCGTGCGCCGGTCATGCAGCGGCGCCAGATGCTTCCGAGTGCGAACTCGACGCGCTTCACGCGCCAGAGGAAGTTGAAGACTTTGAGGTACTGGGTTGAACCCCAGGGGGTGATGACGACGTCGACGGGGGCGTCGATTTTGTATTCGAGGGTGAAGCAGTCCCAACCGATTTCGCCGTGGCTGAGCTCGAGCATGCGGGCGTCGAGGCGGCGGAGGACGTCGGGGGAGTCGTATTGGGCGTTTGAGGCGCGGATGGCGTGTTCGAGCTGTGCGGTCAGGTTGTGGCGGTATTGGGAGTTTGCGGGGCGGTCGAGGTTGGAGGCGAGGGATTCCATGAGGAGGGCGATGAAGTCGCCTTGGCCTAGGAGGAGGTATTTTTTGAGGGCGTGGAGGTGGTCGAAGAGTTTGAATTTTTCGTCCATGAGGTGGATCAGGCGGGCCATTGTTGATTTGTAGGCTTCGTCGATTGAGGTCTCGAGGCTGGCTGTGTCGCCGTAACGCAGTTCTTTGGATGTTTCTTTTGAGTATGCCTCGACCCAGCCTGAGTCGCCACAGCCGTAGCGGATGAAGTTTAGGGACTTTCCGATTAGGAAGACCTTTTTGGCGAATTCCTGCGTGATGATCGAGGGGACCATGTTGTCGTCTAATTTGTATTTATCCTCCCAGACGCTGGTTGCGATGCGTCTTGGATCTGTGCTTGGTCGGAATTCTGGCTCCACGACGAAGAATTCCTGGAATGGGTCTGATAATTCGCCATCGTAGATCCAGTGTCGCAACATCTCGTAGAATGGACGCGTGATATGCGCCAGTAGTTTCTCCGCAAAGGCACAGACGAAGGGGTCGCCATGTGATGTCGAGAAACCGTGGATTAGAGATATCAATTGACCGCCCTTTTTGCCTGCAACATGTTAGCGTCATGTGCCGTAGAGATAGCGGTAGTAATACATACTTTGAGCCTCCTCAACAATTAAACTCATCAGCCGCAAAGCCATTGTAGCATCCCTCGTCCAAATCACGCATCGTTTCAAAGTAACCCCACCCTTGAGCACACTTCTAGACTCGTTGTCGTCGGTATCGCTAGGAATGCATAGTACCCGACGTATCTCGCCTTCCAATGTTGCTACTAAGCCCAGATATGACCGAAGTTCCTGAGAAAGAGCAGCACGCAGACTCTGGCTCACCAAGCCCCCATCCGAGCTATCCACAAAGCTCGACAGACCTCGATACAACAAACACGGCTCAGCCAGGGAATTGAGAAGTGACACCATAGGAATTGGTAATGTCGGCGGCAGTTTCAAGGTAGACGATGACGAGAACTCAAGATTCGAAGATGACAATCCCTGCAAATTATACGGTAGGTCCCTCAGCAGTCCCTGCTCCGGCGGTTTCACAAGTTTCTGCTGCTCTTCCGTCGATGGCTGCGAGACAGGCCTTTGCTCCTCCGTCGGATTCTCTCTCGGCCCCGTATTCGCACGAGAGCGAGCCGGCCGTGGCTGTGGCTGCGGCTCCCTCGCCCTTTCATACTCATCCCCATCACGCTCACGCTCCTGCCTTCGCAACGAACTATGTCGCTCCAGCCTCGTCGACGGCGCCGGCGGCCTCTGCGATGCAGACGAGCTAACCGCCGGCCCCTCCTCATCCGAATAATGTCTCCCCCTCTGCAGCATACTCTGCAAATTCCCCTCTTCCATCAGGGGACTCCGATTCCCTTCCTCCTCCATCTCCAACATCTCCTCATCTACAGGCTCCTCGTCCCCAGACAACTGATACAGAAGAAATAGAATCGCCCATTTCTGCGATAACACAGGCTGCGTCAACAACCGCGAGTAAAGGTTGGAAAACCTGACCGCCTTATCCGGACTCGCATTCTCCCTCAACAACTTCCGCTTAATCAAATCAGACGCGTTGTTGATGTTCTCCCCCGCAAGACTGCCCCGGCGGTGGATCCCATATCCCGCGGGGCTGATGGGCGAGTTTAGATCGTTGTTGGTGGGTGTTGTTGCATGCGCGTCGACGACATGCCATGCTCGTTGCAGGTTTTCGTGGTGGCGGCGTTCTTCGGCGGCGGCGAGGAGGTCTTCGGGGTCTTGGGAATAGGATGCTTCGGGGGAGAGGTCGGAGAGGGTGAGGGGAGGTGTTAGAGAGTCGATTAGCTGGGAGAGGGCGTCGTCGATGCGCCGTGGGCGGGCTGGGTGTCGGGAGGACATTGTCGCTATTTTTCTTTTCGCTCGAATTGTGCTCGTTGGGATAGAGTTATAGTGAGGTCGCGACTTGTAAGCACGTGCACAGATCGTGCAGATTGATCTCAGCGATCCAAGCAATTGAATCTGGAGTATCTCGAATGGGAATAGAATGAGAGTAGGCGGAGAACGACGTTCACCCGGATCTCTTGCGTGAAAACAAAGCGCGAATTGGTCTATCGAAAGGGCGCATCTCGTCCCACGCCCTTCACAGTCGTATTAGTGATCTCGAATACATAAGCATTCATCGAGTCGTCAATGACCGCGTTCTGCAGGGACGTGTTGGTCGTCTGTGTGCGGAACGGGATGTTTGTCGTGTTTGTTTTGAAGTGCCAAGTCTTGAGGCTTATCGCTTATCGCCGAAGTCTATACAAAGACGCGTACAGAGTACGGGGTAGTATGAAGTCGAAAGAGTAATGGTATTGGACAAGCAAGTCGATAGTATAGAAAAAAGACATTAAACCACCATTGTACGCCGCCCGGAAACACATAAAGTAAAAAAAAAAGAAGCACAGAATCAGTGCCCTGCGAATATTGAACAGGCGAACGAAATTCCCAAAGCCAGGGGAAGCAAAGAAGAAAAGAGAAAAGACAGAGTGCACAATACTACATCGCCCTGGTCTCGTGGGAGTCACGGTCAATGCCGCTCAAGGCCAAGGGCTCAAAGAAAAGAAAGCCAGAAGAAAAAGAAAAACACCACATAAAGCAAGAAAAAAGCAACCTGAAGCTTATACGCCGGATTTACACGCCATTCGGTGACTTGCATCCGTGTCACCTCAACTGATTTCAGCCCGTTCACTTTTGGAAGTTCGTATACATCATTAACACCTGTCCATGCCAAATAGGTCCCGTGTAAGAAAAAGCTCGCAGCCGAAAATAAAGAAGCCTGAGAAAAGAAGGCAAGGAATACCTAACCCCGGGGTAAGAAAGATAGCCGCCCTGTCGGCTGATGCGCGCTGAGAAGCAAATAGCTGGATTCAGAAGAATAGGAAAAGGATTATCGAAAGCGGCCCAGGCATCATTTGACCGCTATCAAGCGCTGATTAGATTCGTAGACTGATATTACCGTCGAATGCTCTGAGGCATCGGCGCGCCGGGTGGCATGCCCATGTTGTTGGGGATATTATATGGATGCGGTTCGTATCCAGATGGCATGCCGTTCATCATGAGAGGGCCAATGCCTTGTGCTTGCGAGACAGGGCAGTCCTTGTGAGCCAACAAGAGAGTCTTGAGGTTGACAATTTCCTCACGCAGTTGGGTAACAGTGGCGGTAAGGGCGTCATTCTCGGTGGTGAAAAGTTCAACCTTGTTCTGGAGGTTGGCCAACCATTGCTTCTTTCGCTGTCGGCACTTGAGAGCCGCAACTCTGAAAATGGCTAGTTAGCAAACTAAATCGCGAGAATTAGAGAATAGCACATGGAGCTTACCGGTTACGTTCAAGGAAGTTGCGTCGCTTCTCTTCATCAGTCATCTTCTTGGGATCCATCTGACCTCTGGGTTTCTCATCATCTTCATCGGATTCATCCGACAGCGGCTCCATGCTAGCACTGGCCTTGGACTTCTTGTTGGGACCCTTGGCCGGCGAGTCTTCCGCCTTCCGCCGGTTGCCGGCTGCGTTCGAAGCTCGCGTGTTCGCACCCTTCTTACCCTTGCCTCTGGTAGCTGGCTTAGTCGGTTCACTCTGTAGATCAGATGCGTCACTCATCTCACGACCATTGTTTGCGGCAGCGCCATTCGCATGCTGCGACGCTCGTCGGGTGTTCGGACCCGCGTCGCGTTGGTCGTTCTGCATGGTTTGTGGGGGTATTGAGGGCTGATTCGTGGGTTGAAACTGATTCTGTTGACCTCCTTTAGCCAGCATGAAGAGTCCGTTGGCCGCATCAGCCGCATCGTGGTGCGTGAATGGATCAACCACGGCAGGCTGAGAATTCTCCTTGACATCCATGGCCGTTGTTTGGGTTTCTTGCTGGGGCTCCGTTGTTGGGTTGGAGGTAGGTGCGTTGATTCCGTTCTTCTTGGCGGCGTTGAGGGCAGTACGATGGAACTCAATAGTCGAGGGAGTAGCGCCACCACTCTGCAATTGCTGGAAAATGGCTTGAGAATTGGGACTCGGGGCGGGGAACATCGAGCCGCCACCACCGGGGGTCAGACCGGTACGCAGAGACGATTCGTTGGGAGTCGGAAAGCCTCTGCCAATGTTATCAAAGTAATCGTTCGAAGGAGTCGGACCCGCGAGCATGGCAGGACTCAAGGGACCGGAACGCAACGAATTGGTCCAATTGTAGCCGCTAGTCGAACCGGTGGTGGGCAAGGCTGGGGAGGTAAGAGCGGCCACGGGAGGAAGCAACGACTTGCCGGGGGTCTCATTGGATGCGACGGCACCTGCAGCACCGCCGTTATTACCGCTGAAGGATTGCTCGAACGGGTTGGGTTCGAGCGAGAAGGGGTTGTGAACCGAGTTGAAGTAGTCGGGAGTGTCTGTAGCCGTCGGTCGAGGGGGAGGCGCCAAGGAGTTTTGCGATTCTACATCTGGCTTCTGATCTTTGCTGTCTGAGGATTGTGCCCTGGAGTCTGAAGATCAGTCAGTAAGGATGCTACAAGGTAGTTGGTGAGGCAACAACAGTAGAGACGATGATATAGTGGTTCAATCGCGTTGTTGCTTCGCGACATGGTGAGTAGAGGAGTACAAAACAGCAGTCAACCGTCGATGCCGTCAGATGTGAGGTCATCCCGAGGAGGATGAACACATGGTCCGACACCGTGGCGGACGACCAGCAGCAAGATATATAAGAAGGGGAGAATGTCTTGTCAAGTGGCAATGCAGGGTAAGATGATCGACTCGACTCACCCTCCGGCTTCAAAACGTCGTTCTTCGAGTCCATGGGGGAATTACTAGTGTCGGCTAAGCTGGTCGAGACTGACGGGGCGACAGCAGCAGACATAATGCGCTATAACAAAGTCGCGATACCGTAGAGAAAAGTACGTTAGAATCGTAGAGATATTCAAAGGCCGCAGGCGACCCCAACGGGAAAGCGAGTGGACAGGGTGGCAATGGAACAAGAAGTACCGCGCTGTAATTAAAAATAAAAATAAAAATAAAAAACAAAAAAAAAACAAAAAAAGGGACAATAAAAATCAGTCGAACCAAGCGCGTGTTTTGTTGGTATTGGTGTATGTTTAGTGGTGGTGGAGGATGATGATGATGGCAGATGATGATGCTAGAGGAGCCGGTGATGAAAGACGAGCGAAGATGATTTCACACAGAAAAACGGGCAACAGAGCGAAAAAGTGTGAAGGAGGAGAGAAAGAAGAATTGGAAGTGACGTAGTCGGGTTGGACCAGGAGGACGTATTAAATTTAGGGGGGACCTCCCGAAAGAGGAGGCGGTCGGAGGTCGTGAGCTAAGCAGGTTTGTCGTATTTTTGGTATTTCTGGTATTTCTGGTCACGCTGTAACCCTGGTTTTTTGTCTGAGGAACCATGCAAGTCTTGTTATTCTCTCTCATGGTTTTGAAATTTTTTTCTTTTTCACTGTGACCATAGTACATTTATCGGTCTTTTACTACTGACCACTATACGGAAAACTCCCGGCAAAATACATGCTCTTATGAACAGAGGCAAAGAAAATTCCTTACACGCGAACCTGGAGACTGTGGGCCTCGGCAGTACCTGGCAGCCAATCAAGGCTAGTCTGACATGGAACGATGGTGGGGACTGGCCCCGGTTATCCAATCAGTAGCCAATGGTTTATTTCCTGGTCGAAATTCGTGATCCACGGTCGAACCACAGCTGTCTTCTGTAACATGGTCAAAAAAGAAAAGAAACATGGCAGAATTTCACACTATTCCCTCTATAATCGAGACATGGTAACTATCTCTATACACAGACTCGATACTCGACTGATAACAAAGACAAAGAAACGCAAAATGTGCGCAAGAGGGGGAGCGGGATGAGGTCACGGTGACGACGGCAGGAATTTTGCCGGGTGTCGGACCAGCCGGGTGGCCACAGACCCACTATTCCCAGCCACTCACAGGCCGGTATCCAACCCAACCACTTGAGGTGTCAGTGTACACTGCTACTATGGCCATTCACTGTGCTGTATTTTGGTCAATGCTTGAGATTACTATCCTCTGCCTATATAAGGATTATCTCTAGAGAAATTCTCACCACCCACAGGCTTACTATGTACCGTGTATACCCTTGGTAGTACGGTACATATTCTGCCACGGTAATACATACAATTTGCCCTGATTGGATGTAGGTGATGACGCAATTCCATGCTACCCGTGGATAGGCGTCACGTGCTGTGCATATCTTCAGAATTTGGTTGGCTGGTCGCCACCTCTGCAAGTCTGGATTCTTAGAATATTCGGATAACGGCTGGTGGAGGAACGGAATGTTGAATATCTGGAGAATGCACAACTGGAGGACTATGAATAAGTTGACATTTGGACACAATGAACGCGTATCAAGCTCAGACAATTCCTTGGATCTTCGCATGACTCGATGCAAGGAACACGGATTCATGGCTAGATCCTGGGGTTTGATGTTGCTCAGAATGTAATTGTAAACATGACCTATTCATGCGAGTTATATCAATCTCCAGACCGTCGGGACAGGTACAATACATTCACCGAATACGTCAACCAGCACTGCGCTCACAACAGATTAGACCATTGTCCAGAACAATTCAAATCATATATTGAGTATTGCAAAATAAACAGTACCGCTGATATTGTCGATACGTCATTCCACAGTATCTATCTACGATCCCCGATAAGTCGAATAGCTCCAAGGCCCCAACAACACCGGAACATGATAATGCCTCCATCCCCCCTCCCCCTCGATCCCCCGTCCCTTAACCACAAATTTCACCTCCACCTCCGGCCAGAAGCTCTCCACGCCCTGTGCCGCATACCAAGGCCCAGTCTCAAACCGCACAGACCAGCTGGTCTTGCTGTCATCGGCCGGTAGGGCGGCGAGGAACTCGGGGACGCTCGTTGATCCGGTGAACGATGCGGATGTCCAGTGCTTGACTCGTCCGTCCGCGTCGGTGGTCGCGTAGTATGTGAGGATGGGTTTGTAGCTGTTGCTGCTGCTGGCGGAACTTGAGAGTAAGCTTAGGGTCACGGGGAGATTGGCGGCGGGTGTGCCTGTCAAGGTGTTGAGGGCGTGACAAGTAATGGGATCGCGAGCCATTGTACGTAGTCTGGGAGGTGGGTGTGTTGTCGGATGAGGTGTTGTCGGCTGCGATGCTGTCGTTGTTGCTGGAGGTTGACCGTGGCTCAGTTGGTTCTGATAGAGCTCAAGACGCTCCGTGGTTCTATTCACTCGGTCACTAGGTGGAGGAACTGACTTGTTTAAGTCCATCAAGTAGGACGAAATGATGAAGAAAGATAAAGAACGGACAAGAAGAGGAAGAGTCAGATAAGGATTGTAAAGAGAGTGAAAAGATACGGTGGTCTGCAGAGGAATCTACCATTGACCGACCACCTGTCATGCAGTCTGTCTCATCGGAGGACACCGACAACCATACGGCGGTATCCTTTGGCGGGGTACTTCTGCATCTTGGCTGTAGTGTTTCGTTGTTCTAGATCAGTAGAAGCCTATAATAGAGCATGCTACAGGGGTAAAGCTATCCAGTACTTTGTATATTATCGGGCATGCTACGTGGATCATTAAGTGATATCTCAAGTGATCATAGCTGTCGATTATCTGGCAGCCTCAGGCACAAATCTCCACACGTGCACCCGTCAGTTTGTGCTGTCATTTACTCCGTACCGTCAGGGGCGTTTAATTGCTCTGTTTTAAAAGTACCCTAGAATATTTTGCTGCTTGGACAATCATCCTATCTTTTTCTTGGTGTAGCCTTGCGTGTTGCCTGCACTTCCGGAATCTTCGACCACCGCAGATCAAAAGAAAAAGTTGCCTGCGGGGAACTATTGCCTACACCAAAGCAGCTACGTGGTGACCATTTTACACCTACCACTTCCTCCCGAATCACTCGAATTTCGAAAGACGAATCCTATAAACTGATCGCAATGTCCTCCGCTGTTGTGCAAAACGACGACCTCAACATGGAGCCCACCCTCCAGCCGCTCCTCGACCAGAAAACCCTCCGTTGGGTATTCGTCGGTGGTAAAGGTGGTGTCGGAAAGACGACAACTTCTTGCTCTCTCGCGATCCAGCTCGCCAAAGCCCGCAAGTCCGTTCTGCTCATCTCGACCGATCCCGCGCACAACCTGAGTGATGCCTTTGGACAAAAGTTTGGCAAGGAGGCCCGGCTTGTCGATGGATTTGACAACCTCAGTGCTATGGAGATTGACCCCAATGGGAGTCTGCAGGATCTGCTGGCCAATGGGGAGCAGCAGGGTGATGACCCCATGGCTGGATTAGGTGTTGGGAATATGATGCAGGATTTGGCTTTCAGTGTATGTTTCGCTGCCTCTGGAGGTACTGATGTGTGTGCGTTGCTAACTGATTGTAGATCCCTGGTGTCGATGAAGCCATGTCGTTCGCAGAAGTCCTGAAGCAGGTCAAGTCCCTCTCGTATGAAGTTATCGTTTTCGATACCGCCCCGACCGGTCATACCCTTCGATTCCTGCAATTTCCCACCGTGCTCGAAAAGGCTCTGGGCAAGCTCTCGCAGCTGTCGTCGCAGTTTGGTCCGATGTTGAACTCGATTCTCGGGGCGCGCGGTGGCCTCCCCGGAGGACAGAACATGGACGAACTTATGAGCAAGATGGAATCTCTGCGGGAAACAATTGGCGAGGTCAACACCCAGTTCAAGAACCCCGACCTGACCACCTTCGTTTGCGTCTGCATTGCCGAATTCCTGTCTCTCTATGAAACCGAGCGTATGATCCAAGAATTGACGAGCTACGGCATCGACACGCATTCCATTGTCGTCAACCAGTTGCTGTTCCCCAAGAAAGGGAACGACTGCGAGCAATGTAATGCTCGGAGGAAGATGCAGCAGAAGTATCTCGAGCAAATCGAGGACCTGTACGAGGACTTCAACGTCGTTCGCATGCCATTGTTAGTCGAGGAAGTTCGAGGAAAGGAGAAGCTGGAAAAGTATGTTCTTGTTCATTTACTTGATTGTGTTGACTAACTGTTCCACAGATTCAGCGAATTGCTCACGCACCCGTACGTTCCTCCGCAGTAAGCGATATCTTTCGGAATAACTGCGATCTAAGACGTTGAATATACTACTATTTTGGGATGAGTTATGAAAAGAAGAGAATATAATACATGAAGCGTTGCTGATACCTAATGCTCTTATTTTGGTTCTTTTTCATTAACACTTAATTCTGCCATCATATCACCATGTAGAATCATCATTGGTATTTGCTTTACTTTCTTATCATTGTCAGGTCTGCATGCCAGATGTTTACTCTTGACGCCGCATGGTTACGTCTGCACAACTTGACCCAAGTCTCCGTCATACCCATATAGAGTGATGCTTCACACAAGCACCGGGAAACCTGGCTCCGTGTCTATTAGGCCAATCAGGTCATAATCCTTGGATGTCTTTCGCAGGTGAAGGGGAACCGAAGGTACAGCAGGCCATCCTCGGCCACCCCGGTGCCATACCGAAGGTGATTTGCTTTGATGTATCCTTGTATGGAATGTTATTCGGTGCTGAACTGCGTACTATAATGTTCTCCAGCACAGACCTGCAAATTCAAAGTCTAAATATTGACAATTGTTTCTCTGATAGACACGGCGTCATTATGGCTATTGGCCTCATCCCGCATCACCATACCCACCACACCAACCGCTTCTCCTCGCTCTGCTCATTCCCTCCAAAGTAGCAGAATGTGTTGGACTACGGTGTGCTCTTTATATTTCTCAACATTAATATGCTCGAACTCCGTCTACAATATCAGACCCGAAAGCTTGTTCGGAACCGAAACACACTTAGCGCCCCCGGAACCGAACATACACGAGAACATCCGGCGGAAGTGACAACCATACAACACCGGCAAACTGCGCTAATTTCCCCGAAGCTTTGCCCGAATCATCTCATTCCCCGGATTTTGAAAGTAATCGCTAATCCAATCACAGCCAGCAAAACAGAGCCCCCTGGCCCGTGTGTATGCCGAGGAGGACAAGTTCCCTACCGCAGATGCCGATACTTACCCCAGAGAATGCCGAATTGTTGCCAGACCAAGTCAAAAATGCCTCTCCGGTTGTCACCCCAGACTGCGCTAGTATACATTCGAAAATATGGGGTTAGGCCGGGCTGATTCCGGTCTGATGTCAGTTTTTTTGGTTTTGGTCTCTGGTTCCGGCGTATATCTATCAGGGGCAGTTCCGTTGTTTTTGTTATAGGGTTAGAAAAAGTTTCCTCAAGCTGTCATTGAAGACATATTACTCGTTTTCAAATCCCTCGCAGTCATGGCCGGGAGTTACTTGCTGAGCCAGCCATACTTTGGCTTAAAGGGAGGATGGTTGACGTTCTGGGTTACCGTTGCATGTGCAACGGATATGATGCTTTTTGGTTATGACCAGGGTGTTTTCGGTATGTTATCTCATGCACATCTTGGCTTGCTAGATGGTAATTCATTGTTCTGACTTCTTACCTTTCTATCCAGCTGGTGTCATCGTCACCAAGGACTTCTTGGACGTACACGACCTCAACAATAACGAAAGCCTCATCGGAACCGTCACCGCACTATACGATGTCGGTTGCTTCTTCGGGGCAATCGGTGCCATGTGGCTCGGTGAAAGACTAGGCCGGAAGAAGTCTATCCTCACAGGAACCACGATCATGACCGTCGGCGCGATCTTGCAGATTGCCTCATACAGCGTCCCTCAGATGATTGTTGGCCGGGTCGTTGCTGGAATTGGGAACGGTATCAACACCTCTACTGCACCTGTCTGGCAGGGCGAGACCTCCCAGATCAAGTGGCGTGGCAAGTTGGTGATCATCGAACTGGTCATGAACGTTGCTGGCTATTCGTTATCCAACTGGATGACATTCGCCTTTTCATTTGTCCCTGGACCAGTATCCTGGCGGTTCCCTCTTGCGTTCCAGATTGTGTTCATCATCGTCCTCTATGCGACCGTTCCATGGCTTCCCGAGTCGCCTCGATGGCTGATCAGCTGTGACCATGATCAAGCAAACGAAGCCCAGCAGATCATCGCCGACCTGGAAGGCATGGAAATCAACGACCCCTACATTATCACAGCCTACTCCGAGATCATCGCCACCGTCGAGTATGAAAGAGCACACAACGTCTCCTGGGGCCAGCTGCTCCGCGGCAAGACAGGAGAGAACAACGGTGATACCCAACCGCTCCGCCGTATGATCTTGGGTGCTGGCGCCCAAGCCATGCAACAGCTAGCTGGTATCAACGTAACCTCATATTACCTCCCCACCGTTCTGATGCAGTCCGTCGGACTGTCTGAGATGCTCGCTCGTCTGCTGGCAGCATGTAATTCGGTTTCCTATCTCCTGGCAAGTATGGTTGCCATTCCCAAGATTGAGCACTGGGGTCGACGCTCGATACTCATGTTTGCTGCCTTGGGCCAGGGGACATGTTACCTGCTCATCACTGTTCTCCTACGGTTCAATGAAAAAGAAGGCTACCCACACCACAAGGAGGTAGCATCTGCCGCAGTGGCTTTCTTCTTCGCTTACTATGTATTCTTCGGCTGCAGCTACCAGGGAATCGGATGGTTGCTTCCCGTCGAACTGAACTCCCTAAGCATGCGTACAAAAGGCGCGGCCCTGGGTACCGCAACAAACTGGGCAACTAATTTCATGGTTGTCGAAGTCACCCCCGTTGGCATCAAGAATCTTGGATGGAAGTTTTACATCATTTGGGCTGTTTTCAACTTTGCTTTCATTCCCACGGTGTATTTCTTCTATCCCGAGACGGCTAACCGGTCTCTGGAGGATATTGACCGGTTCTTCCATGAGAATCCGAGTCTCTTTGTCAACGGTAACCCCGAGGCTGTTAACATTAAGCGGCCGGCCCGCTATGTTGAGATTGAGAAGGAATTGGTCAACCAGAGTGCTACTGTTGCTAGTGCTAAGCAAGAGATAAGCAATTTGGAGGGACAAACTGGCCATGTTGAGGTTGTTTAACCATGTCATTTGCTTGACGATATATGTGTACACGATTGGATATATCACTGTTATTAGAACATCCCGTGCTTTTGGAAACCTGATGTATATATACTTATGATGTCAATCAAAATCTCCCATCAACAGAACCACTATCTCTCCCTTATAACCACCCCTGGTAAACCAAACGAGCCATGGTTTAGAACAACCTGCAGTCAGGAACTCCGCACGTGCTCTGACTAATCACTCTCCACATTGTGGAGAACGCGGGGAAAGAAGCCGACTGTCTCGTAAAATTTATCCATCGACACCCCTGCAATTCAAAACAATGGCTACAGCTATGGTGCTGGATCAAGAGCAGGACCTCATTGAGGTGCAGGATCAGACTAATGGTCATGCGATACCGGAACAGAGTCCAGAACCTTCATCGGCGAAGAGGAGACGGGTTAGTCGCTCGGTGTTGCCTACTCGGGTCAGCAGCGCGTGCGAAAGATGTCGGCATCATAAGTCGAGGGTAGGGCTTGTCAAATACGGGATTTTGAAGTGATATGCTGAAGTTGAAGGTGATATAGTGCGATCCATTCCGGCCTTGCTCGTTGTGTGTCCGCGCGAATGTGGATTGTCGACCGATTTCGGCGCCGGCGCGGAAGGAGAATTCGCGGTAAGTTGTCGCAGATGATCTATGCTGCACGCGCATGCTGATTTTGATATTGCTAGTAACGGGAAAACTAGACGACGCCGCCCTAATCCTTCGCGGACGACTCCTACCGAAGAGTCCTGGAACATCGATAACGCTCCTCGGAGTGACACGGAGCCTCGAGCAACCACCGCACCCGCACCCGCGCCAACCGGAGATAGCGACGCCGCCGCTTCAACAGACATGAGCCCACAATCATCACTCGACTGCGGCGAAGCGGAATCGGCAATAGGCATTGCGCGCAAGATCTGCGAATTGGGCAGCCAGCATATCGATGAGCGAACTACCTCCGCTATACCGGGTTATCGAGCGAGCACCAGTGCACCTGTTACATACTCTGCGACGACTGGGCAACGATTGCCGATATCGTCGATTTTGGGTCAGCCGCTACCTCCAATGGAGCTTGTGTATGGGCTGTTGGAGGATTACTTCGATTCTGTACATTGGTTCTCGCTGGTGATTTATGAAGCGAAGTTTCGGAGGAAGCTGGCTTCGATCGCGGATGGGTTTGCATATCCGTCGCAGAGGCCTTTCCTTATGCTGTTGACCGTGATGCTTGGGATGGCGGCGTGGTATAGGTCTCAGAGGAGTGGTACAGAACTGGTCGACAATGGTCCCGACTGGAAAAAATGGAGCGCGGACCTGGTCAAGCTTGTCGAGGGTGACTTGGTGGAATTGATGGATCAGCCGTCCATCACCGCTGCGCAGACGTGTATTCTGCTTGGGTCGTATCATGTTTATCATGGCCGTCCTAATTTGTCGTTTTCTTTGTTGGGTGCGACGATTAAGATGTCCCAGGCTTTGGGTATGCATCGGGAGCCGTTGAGAGGAAATTTTGAGGATATTGAGGAGAGGAAGAGGGTTTGGTGGACAATTTACACGTGGGATCGATTCGCTTCAATCACTTACGGAAGACCATTGGGAATTAACGACAAGGACTGCAATATCAACATGCCAGCAGATGTATGGGAGAATCCCTCATTTGTCTCTTCAAGAGCAGATCAGGTTGATTCGATATGCTACTCTCCCTACCAGCGGGAGCTGAACCGTCTCTACTTGATTGCATCATCAGCCCTGGAGATTATCTTTGGTTCACGTACCTCGAGGATCTCCGATCAATTGGTCGGAGACACATACGCCGCTCTGGTCAAGGAAGCCACGCAGAACCTCCAGAAATGGCGAAACGGTCTACCGAATCACCTTGTTCTGGATCTTCAGCGGGATTTCCGCTCTGACGGCGGTTCAAATGCGAAAGCGTACGCTCTGCAGTCGTTATCGTTGCACCTGACATATGACAACGTCCTCATCGTCATGCACCGACCATTACTAGCGCGTCAAGTTGACCATCTCTCTACGAGTACAAACGGTCCTTCACCAGGAACATGTGAGGTAGACCCCATGGCCGCTGCATCCCCCAAACCGAACCTCTCCCAAACAGCCAGCTCAGAACTTTGGATGAACGCCGCAGTACGCACATCCCGAGTAACAGAACTACCAGTTCTTGCTCAATTGGCTACAGACAGCCACCTCGTCGCCTTCCTCGCCATAAACCTCTTCAACGCCGCCATCGTCCTAGCCGTAATGGCCCTCTCAGAACCCCTCTCCAACACCGCGCAAGACGTGAAACGCACCATCACCCGCATCCTCCGTCTTCAAGATCTACTTGGTAAGCGATCCGCATTATCGAAACAGAGCACTACGGTTCTGAAAAATGTCGTTACGATGCTTCTTCGTCGTGAATCAGCGGCTATGCTGGCCCCAATCACGGGGGCAAATCAGTCGATGGGACAGCAGGGGGATGGGGATAAACAGAACTTGGGAGATCCGTGCTGTATGTCCGTCGAGGATACGCTGAGATTACCACTTGATGCGTCGTTGGAGCTGTCGGATCCGCTTGCGGGGAGTCAAGGATGGCTGGATGTTAGTAGGGCGCATCGGTTGAATGAGAGTTTGACGTCTGTTCAGTGTGGTAAGTTCCTTCCCTTGTGCTTGGGTCAGATCAGGTTGTTAATGCGGTATTTAGTCATGGCCCCGGGTGATATCAATGTGCCTGTTCAAAATGAGCAGCAGTACGTATCGTCGGAACAATTGCAGCCACAAGGTGTTTGGCAGATGCCGGCGGAATATGAATGGAATGGGACTGGTGCCTCTCCTAGGGGCGTAGAAGACAGCTACCGAGATGTTGAAAGTGGACTGTACTGGTTATGGGACATGACATGGAATGGAACTGGTGGGTGATCATATTTTTCTTTTATCTATCCCCTTCAAACGCCTAACTGTCTATAAAACAATAGCCTAGGTTGCTGTTTTCGCCATATTCTCATCAACTTCCGGACCATAAATCACAGTCTTGATACCAGCACGCCCAAGGACGTTCTTGAACGCATCCTCGACCTGCGAGAACGGATATTCATGCGTGACGATACCATCCAGGTTGATCCGCCTCGAGTTCAACAACCCAATGGCCAAATTAAAGTCCCCAGGCCCATACCGGAAGCAACCCTTGAACACAACCTCTTTGTCACAAATCTGACCAACAGGAATGGAAAGGTTCGACTTCCCAAGTCCCACCTGCACAAAAGTCCCCCCAGGCGCAACCGCATGCACACCAGTGTTCACGCACGGCTCTGCACCCGTAGCCTCAAGAACCACATTCGCACCATGCTCCAACCCAGCACTCTTCAAAAGCGCCTCTGCATTCTCCTCCGGCGAACCCGCGCCCATCTGATACGTATGCGTAGCCCCATACTTCAGCGCACTCTCCAACCGACTCGTCACAATATCAACCACAACAACGGTACTCGCCCCAAACGCCCTCGCAACAGCAACACACAACAGCCCCACAGGCCCAGCCCCAAACACAACAACCGCCTTATCCTGCATATCCCCACCAAGCCGACATCCATGCACCGCAACACCAAGCGGCTCGACCAACGCGCCGTCCCGCAGCGAGATATGCGGAGGCAACTTGTAGCAGCATTCAGCAGGGACGCGGTAGTACATGCACAGCGTGCCGTCGATGGGCGGGGTCGCGGCGAAGACCATGTTGTGGCACAGGTTGTATCGTCCAGCGCGGCAGGGTGGGCATGTGTTACAGGCGACGCCGGGTTCGAGGGCGACGCGGTCGCCGACTGTGAGGCCCTCAGCTTCTGCCTTGGAACCGAGGGAAGCGATTATGCCGGAGGATTCGTGGCCGAGGAGGAGGGGGTCTGTGACGACGTAGCGGCCGAGTTGGCCGTTGTGCCAGTAGTGGACCTACACGTTATCAATATGGGTTCTTCTTTTCTCCCCATTTTTGCTGAGTTTTGGAAAACGTACATCAGAACCACAGAGACCGGTTGCAACGACCCGAACGATCACATCGCGGTCTGACTTGAGCGTTGGGATATCACGGGTTTCGTAGCGAAATGTACTCTGGGGAACGAGCACGCAGGATTGGTTGGTAGTCTGCACTCGTTAGCAAAAATTCCATCAAAACCATCAAGAATATAGAGAACTAACGTGTTGAATACCCGACATCTTGTCTTCTTCCTTGTGTCAAGTGTAGTATGTAAACAGAGAGTTGACAAAATCAAGGAAATCCATGGGGACCACAGCTATTTCAACCCCCGCGAACAACCAGCACCACATTTATTTTTAGCGCCGCCATTTGTGCACTCCGTAGTTGTCGGTCGGTTTTTTCGGTTTATTCAGCCTGAATGTTTCCACTGTCCGGTTCCGTTGGTTGTGATGTTATGCTTGGTTTTTTCGGTTCCGGAGGGGTGTCAGGCGTGGGTGATCCGGTTCCGCGTGGAGATAAGATAAGGTGAGGGTCCGTGGTTATGGCTGTGGTTAAATGGAACGGGTAATAATAGTGCGGGTAAATTAGTGTCACTACGGCGTCAATGGGTTGGGTTCGGTAGATTATCGTTATTGTTTATGTTGGGGTTGTTTGGAAGGGATTCTACTATATAGAGCTATTTCAGATTTGGCGTCAAGGAAGATAACATCAACATTGTATATCCGCGAGTACGGGACCAGACTGGCAGACGCCAGTATCAACGACTGCATCCTGGTAGATCATGTCTCCTTGATCTCCTGAAGTTTACAAGTCAAATAGGAATCAGTTTTTGATAGATTAGGGTTTCAATGTGAGATGATTCTTGAATCTAGAACGGGATAAAAGGAACATGTATATCTAATCGACAGCCCGCCAGTTTTCACATCTTTATAGGTATAGACATTCGTAACAGCATACATCAATCACTTGTCTCATGTCACCTGTTTACCTCTGGCCAAATAAGGACAGAGGAAGACTCTGCTCTCCTTCCTGTTTGTTTCTTTAACGGTGCGTATTGCTTTTGATATTCCCCCAGCATCAGATTCAATAAACCCCCCGGGAAAGGAAGGCCAACTAAAAAATGTATCTGAAAAATGAAATAAACAAAAATAGAACAAAAGAAACATAAAAAGGCGAACCACCTGAACGCCAGCCTGATGCCACTCTGCTTGGTTCCCATCATTCAAGAGACCCGCGCAGTATGGCGGGCAATACTAACATGAAAGAGAAAAAGACGTTCCCGTTACGGAGGGGTCGCAGCACATGGGTATTTATTTTGCGACGGCCGCACTGGAGACTCATTAGTAATTTCAACTATTCAATAAGTAGGGGGAGAACGAACCTCAGGACTTGTGTCCGGAAGAATGCACCCTTAGTCTTCTCAATGACCTGCTGGTACACTGACTGAGGAGGGTGGTTCATGATGACAGTACCCTCCTGGTAGTCGATCTTGGCATCGACACGAGTGTTGCGGATCAGGTTGACAATCCACTTCTCACCCTCATCTTGGTTCAGACCAAGGCGGGTCGACAGATCCCTGTACACCGTTAGTTCTGATTGCAAACATGTTTATAAAAGTGGAAACGCACTTGATGTCAATCCGTTGGTGGATCTTGCAGTAGCTCTCCGAGATCAAGTGACGAGCAGCCTCAATGAAAGCATCGGCGGCCGAAACGAGGAAGAAGTCGCCCCGGAGCACATTCTCAGCCTCACCCAGCTTCTTCTGGGCCTCCTCGAAGTCAAAGTCGACATAGAGCGCCTTGACAAAGTCGGTGATAGGGTCGCTGTATTCGTAGTCCTCCTGACGCACGACACGGATGAGGTCCTTCAATTGCCTGTGGTACAAGCTGCTGTTGCGGTGGGCACGATTGCGGTTGGTGATGACGGCGGCGGCCAGGTAGCGCAGAACCCAGGGGCAGTGGGTCTGGATGGTGTTGATGTAGGCGGGAGAGAAGAAGAGGTCGGTCAGGACATCGCGGGCGGGGTCGTGGTTGAAGAAGGGGAAGAGGGACCAGTGGATCAACCAGGAACGGTTCTGGAGCTGGCCCAGAGGGTTGTTGAATAACCGGGTCTCGATCGAGTCCTTGGCCTTCTGGACTTCCTCCATCGCACCCTCCCAGCTGGTGGTAAGAATCTCCGACGCCAACTTACCCCATGTGGCCGAGGCAACCTTGTCATTGTCGGTGGACAAAACACGGAACTGGTAGAGCAATTCGGCGGCATTTCCGTAGCTTCCGCAACTGTACTGGAATCGTCCGTAGTCGTAGAGGCTGTTGACCATCTCGTTGGTGACACCGTGCTCCTCCTCAAGGAACTTCAAGTTGGCAACCTTGTCGCTCCGCAAGTTGCCCACGACGCCCTCATCCTGCAGCAATTCGGTGATCTTGGCGCTCTCATCCTGGTACTGTACTCGCGGATATACAATGTTGATGTTATCTTCCTTGACGCCAAATCTGAAATAGCTCTATATAGTAGAATCCCTTCCAAACAACCCCAACATAAACAAA
>Ga0115853_100080_pt1 | contig 23548 bp, 26 predicted proteins | sample InSIn5gowninarea_FD_83867 | JGI IMG/M metagenome (GOLD analysis project Ga0115853, IMG submission 83867)
CCGCATGCGGATCCCCCGTCGCATACTCACTCCCCATACTCGGCAAGACATTCTCGCCCGCACTCAAACTCACGAACAAAGCAAACGGCACCAACCAAACACAAATCCCAAAATAACTTGCAATCTCCGTAAAACTCGGCTGATTGTAATTGTACCCACTGAGGTTATACCTGTCTCTGCCCACGGCTCCCGGCCGACTCCCCGCGAACGCCTCCGGACTCGAAAACCACCGGAACCAACCCCAGTGATTCATCAGCACGAGCACACAGCTCAGAATGAATAGCGGGTCACTCAGTTTCACGATCGGGAAGTGGCGCAGATTGGTTAAGTACACGCCGTGGGAGAGGATACCGAGCGCCGTTGGATGTAGAGGGAATCCGTCGACGAGGAGCAGAAGTTGGAGCGCTATGGCGGCGTAGATCAGACGGCGCAGGAGACGCGCGCTGAGGACGGAGTGTTCTTCGACGAGCTCGGATAGGTAGTATAGGCCGCTGGCTATGGAGAGGGTGAGGAAGGTGAAGCCTAGGATTAGGCCGAGGTAGCCTAGGAGGGGAAGGATGTACATCTTTTGCTTGGTGGTTGTTTATGTTTTTTGGGTAGTTTGGATTTGCTGAGCGTGATATGCTTGAGGGGGATTGATCTCGTGCGGTTTTGTTGCGGAGGGGTTGAGTATTGAGATTGAATGATGATGCTATTGGGTTCGTGCTTGAAGTCGTAATAGAAGGATCGTATACTTCGTGAAGAGGATGCAGAAAAGGGGCATGTCTTGATGGTGACTTCCCAGAACCTGCTGGGTATGTGTTCAGAATGAGAGTTTTGTTGACATGGTGGCAGAAATGTCTTGTGAGACTTGTTGGCTGCGGGTGATATCATGCTGCGCTGGCCCTAACCCTTAATCTCGCCCGCAGCCCAGCTGAAGCCGCTCACTGTTGTCTTGTTTGCACTCTAGAATCTGCAAGCTACGAGCGACAGTCACAATGGATTGCTCAAGAAGAAACAACGAGTCAGTAACTGTATACTGTTACTATACAGCCTGATAAAGGTCATACGCTTCTGTCTCGAGACCTTCTCGCGGTGACCATGCCGTTCAGGCAACATATATGGCGACTTGAAATCCTTTCATTCTCGTCCAAGACTCGAGATGCAACAACAGCGTAGATTCTCAATGGCCCTCCCTCGAACATATGAAGCCTCATGATTCTGCCAGGCGTAATCATAACCAAAATACCATTCGTCTTTACGACCAGTATCTTCCGGATAGCCCGTGGCAGAATCAGTCTTCGCAAGATCGGACGCACCCGGAGACTTGCTGCTGAATGTCGCAATGAGTCGTGAAACTCAAGAAATCATTTACATCTCAGTGAATATAAAGGATAGTGAACGAAGCTGAGCTAAACGACCTTGCGTTGAACGAATTCCATCACAGGCTGCTGCTGCCTGGGAACACGCCGGTCGCTTTGAGGTTTGTATCTGGATCATTGCATTGCGATGTAGCTGCAGCTTCAGCGCAGAATCGATCCGCAGTATACACGTGAAGGGACCCTGGTAAACGACCATATTCGATCAATCAGCCCAGAACACGAGTACTGTCACATCCAAATCTATGCGTCCGCATAGCCCAGCGAGAGTCGACAACAGCTTCGTCGCTTATGCGTTTCAGTTAGCCAGCGTTGCATTGACATTTCCAAACTTGATCGAACAGAAGTAAGAAGCAACATCCGTTACAGCAACACTCCCACTATCCTCAAGTTAGAGGCCAAGTTTAGCCAAGCAAGCTCAGCCTCACGAAAACCTCCACTCTGGTAAAGCCGGCTGATGACCTAACTACATCAGGCATGATTCTATGCACTTTGGATTTCGGATGGACACTGAAAGTGGAGCCTTCCAAGACCAGCGCGGCAAGTGTTTCAGGTACACTAAGCCAAGAGAGGACTTTTATGGCCTTTGTTCGCAACTGGTTCCGGTCATATTCATTTTCGCTTGTCTAAATGTACGAGAAGAGCACGCGACACGAAGTATTGTTCAATTGATAGTTCACTATTGGGATACTATCAACGTTCTCTGAACTCGAACTACAAGTGATTTATCTCTACGTATTGTGACATTTCTGGATTTGCAATCGCCCACGGCCGCTATGAACACACTCTCCGATTTTATGCCAACAGCACCAACGGGTGGGAAGATTACTTGGAAGACTTCACTATCGTATGGTATCGACTCGATCATGTAAATACATGTTAATGATTGCAGATACATTTTCGATTATGCCATAATAGTGTAAGTGCTGAGCAGCGGTGGACTTGCTGCAGTCTGGCTCCTATCAGCTAACAACGTTATCAAACAGTATACTGGCCGTCATTTATGCAGCGCTGGACAAGATCCTGACACCTTTTGCTCAACCTTTCTCACTCACAAACATCTCACTTCAATATCCTATAGCAGACCCAGAACGAGTGCCAATATGGGTTGCTATGATCTATTCTTGTGGAGCTCCCATTGTTATCATCGCTATCTACACATTGTTGCTTGATGGCATGTTTAGCCATTCGAAAGGCAGCGTTTCCCGAAAGCAACGTTACACGTTTGGTGATCGCTTATGGGAATTGAATTGTGGTATCCTGGGTCTTCTGCTTTCTCAGGGTGCGGCATTTGTCATTACCGGATCACTAAAAAACTTGATTGGGAAGCCTCGACCAGACTTCATTATGAGGTGTCTCCCTGCACCAGGATCGATAGATGCAGTTCCGTTCGGGTTGAGCAACAGAACGATCTGCACACAGACTAACAACGCCATCATGCAAGACGGTAAGTGCGATCGAAACATGCGAAGAGGATGATCCCACATCTATAACTGGGTGAGCACAAATTCAAGGGCTAATTTATACGATAGGGTTCCGTTCCTTCCCATCTGGTCACTCTAGCTCTTCATTTTCTGGCCTCTTCTACTTGTCACTTTACCTAGCCGCCAAACTCCATGTCCTCGATCAACGCGGTGAAGTCTGGCGAACAGTTATCGTTCTTATCCCTACCCTTGCAGCAGCCATGATTGCCGGATCCCGGATCATCGATGCTCGTCACCACCCTTTCGATGTCCTGTTCGGCTCGGCTCTTGGCATCCTAGTTGCATGGGCCAGCTACCGCCAATACTTTCCACCTGTTAGCCATACCTGGGAGAAGGGTAGGGCTTACCCAATGCGCACGTGGGGCGTCGCACTCCGCAGACCAGATGGCATGCTCGGCACAGATGGTCAAGTATATGACTACAACTCACGGAAACATGATCGAACAGCGAACGCAATGGCAATGGAAATGGACGGTGGCGAAGAGGATCGACAAGCACTTGTGGGCATGGAGCCTGAAGGCACACGAAGACCTGAATATTCGACAGGTTCAAATCCTGCATCTTTTCGGGCTTTTCAGCAACGGGGAATAAGCCCAGCGATGAGTCCCGACGACACAGATTATGAACATGTACGACCCATGGCGAGAGATTCTACTACTATGCCTGCCGAAAGATTACCGACGAGTCGGGGAAGTAGCCCTGCAAGTACGGGCAGCAATGTTTTTCGGAATCAGCTGGATAAGAATCGGGAGGCAAGGATTGTTCAAGACGAGGACGATTTGGCGTACCAAAGGCCGATGAGGTAAGAATTCGAGATTTTGAAATGTATACAAAAGACAGACATGTTGCTTTGAGATTGGGAATGTCAGGTGTTGGGCAAGAGCTAGGAGTACGGCGCTCAAATGGGACAACAAAGCAGGCACAGGAGCAGGATGGTTCATTACTGTTCACGTATCACTGGCAAATGATTAAACAACTGTTTTGCACAGACAGTGTAAACCTCACAATCGAAGAATGCCTATCAGACCCGTTACTCGCGCGCTCGAACGACAGTACTCTGCATTTTGGCTTACACGATCGATTTTCATGTATGAGAAGGATGAGGAACCAGGAGTCCGAACAACAACGACGAACCTCGATATGCTACGAGAGTAGCTCGTTGAGCTTTGAAAGACCAGGTTTGCCAATGCCAAGGCCAAATACACCATGGCCTTTATAAATCGTATCGTTTGTTTTGTATCCAAGCTTTGCCAGTACAGAATGGCCCACTGTCAAGCTGAGATTCAAAATGTGAGACTCCTGAAGCTTACTCATACGTGTTCGGGGAACGATTGTCCTATTGGCCAGCTGTAAGGTTCTAAGGATATAGCTAGTATGTGATATGTATTTTTCTCCTCCAGTTGGCCACCAAACTTTGAATCGGCTCCCAGGAGACGTGTCATAAAACCGCTCTGTCCTGATGATTCATTGGCTCTCTCGGAAGGAATGGGTGCGGTTCACTGCTGGTATGCGAGATTACGAGCGCTTCAACGCTGTCCACCGTTGACATTCCGTTACAACTGACCTTATCGATGTGGCTTATGCAGTCACCGGAAATGATAGTGATCAATGGGGAACAATGCCTCCCAGCGATCAGTGATGAGCAAACATGCCCATCACGTGTCTACCTTCGCCAGCTGTAGTGCCTCCAGCTCTCGCGCCTCAGACTCCCCGCACTCGCTGACTTTCTTCTCTATATAAGCTTTCATCTTCCTGAGACAAGTCTCTTGGCCCGCCTCGCAAGCCGGACGCTCAGCGTGACGCAGCAAGGCACTGATGTACTCGATGTCTGGCACGCATTCAGGAGTTCCTCAACAACGCTGATCAGAAAGACTTCCGTGATCGTCCAGATATGGTTCCTGTCCAGGAACAGACATCATTTCCTCCACAAGCTCCAATAGATATCGAACTGCGCGCATATGGTTGAGGTCAGGATACGTAGAATAGTCTATTCGAAATAATCTCAGGTACCTTCGGGTGGGGAACAGATGAAGTTGTCCTGTCAGATGCGAACCTTCGGGTCCCGGTAGGATCAATGACATGTATTATCGGGCCTGTTGCAAGTGGCAAGTCTAACACTTTGTCATGCACTTCTTGGAGCGACGACTGCCTTTGAGGGTCCAGACAAAGCTCTTCGGTGATTCTCGAGATATCACTTTCTGCTCGCAGACGTCCTGGCTGATAAATGGCTCGATCAAGGAAAACATCACTTTCTTTACATCTCCTCACGAGATCTGGTACAATACCGTCGTGAAGGCTTGTACACTCGCAGAGGATATTGCAAGTAAGAAGAGGGGACACGACACATATACTGGCAATGAAGGAATTAGTCTCAGTGGTGGTCAACGCCATAAAGTTGCTCCCGCATGTGCACTAAAGATGATGCTGCCGTGCTTGCTCCGTGGCAGATAGTCGACTAAGCGCTGGGACCTACTGGAGGACCTCTGGGTTGGCTCGTTTCTGTCCACGTCACCTATAGGTATCCAGGGACTCGTCCATAGGTCGACATCGTCAGCATTGTCATATACCAGCAGCCATGAGCCTGCCTCGTCTCGACTTAAGTTGTCCTGTACCAACCTCTTTACATCCGCATTCTGGTCGTTACATCCCGCGATATTCCCTACCGTAAGGTATCCTTGTTGGATACTCTCTCAGCTGGTCACCACGATCCCTATAATCGAGCATCCTTTATGCTTCTCTTTGTACCTGTAGAGCAGTTCTAGCACGAGCAGCGTCTTGCCGACTCCACCCAGTCGTACAACGGCGACTTTCGTTGTACCAGTGTTGACAGCAAGTTTTCCTTCGAGCTCGGCGAACTGAGCGTCGCGAATAGTAAAGCGTGGATTACGCTTAAAGGGTACCACCCGCGCTGCCTCATTAATAGCGTACAAGTTAGGGTTGTCGAGTAGTCGTATCTCTCTCTATAGCCGTACCTGTGCCTTCTATCTCCCTTCGCTATAGATAAGAGGTATATGGATATCGAAGATACGGAGTAGATAGTATACGGAGGTGGGCACTCATGGAGTGGTCTGGACAGAACAAACATCGCTGACATTGTTTGCCACCAACGATTGAGTTGGGGCGATAAGAACGATGTTCTTGTTGTTAAAAGCCATGCTGTCTGCTACGCGAAGTGCACTGGAGTGCATGGAATGCAAGAGCCGATGGGAATGCGTGCACCGTACTGAGTAGCTCCACTGCTGCCTACATTACAGATGTAGATTTAGTGCCACGAGTCACAACTTGTAACCAGTCTTCCGAAAGCTGTAGTGTGTCTTTGCAGACTCATTGACAAGGTAACCAGCTGACTCGCCATACTTGGCAAACTTTTCGTGACGATCGAGGAATGTCACAGAGGCTTCTAACGACAACTACGCAACTCATCGGTCCTGTAAATGAAGGCAACGAAGAGATGAGGACTAGATCTAGAAAAGTCACAGGGCCCGGCTCACAGCGAATATTTCGTCCGGCTTGAGGGCGATGCGGGGCCGCCTATCTGCAAATACTGGTCAATAAATATGCAGCTCGCATGACTAAGCACAAAGAGGTAGTGCATTTATCAAAGCTATCTTGCTGCACCACGAACCAGAGTCTTTGAAAACAGAGCACCTTGCATGGCCAAGTGCAAGGCGTTAGTGATTACATCCGAAGAATCCTCCCAGCAGCGAAGCAGGTATGTACACATTAATGGCACTAGTAAATTTGACTCGGGGCGTCGCTACAGTACATCAGAGAGTCCTGCAAGCTGGCGTCGCTGAACTTGAAGCCATATATAATTGGTTTACGCAGGTAGAGATGAACACCAAATGCCGGAAACAGAAGGCAAACGCGAGTCCGTCTTCTTGGCACTTTGTGAGCTGTCGCATGTAGCCATGAAATTGAACTCTAGTTCCAGTACCAATTGGAACGCAAGAGCTGCTGATTCTTCAAGAATTGGCGGGGACCAGCTTGGGTCCTCGGCGACTGGGAAGCCAAACAATGATCTTATGGAAGTCTGGACAGCCACAATGTGGGGGCCACCTCCTCAACGCTATCGAAGAGTATTATAGCCACCATCCTGCTGTACGTTGTTTCGTTTCTTACTTCTGGCAGTCATTGACATTCTTCGAATTGGCTTCCTTCCATCGAATGCCCGAGAAGTGTGACTGTCATGTCATCGCGCCGGACATTGCTAAGTGTGAAGGATTATAATTGAGGCTGAAAGTGGAGCTTATCGCAGACACTTCCGTAGTGGTAGTGGGGAAGCATGTTCGACCAATACGCTGAACAGTAAAAAGAAGCTAGCAGAGAGCCAGTAGCAAGCAACCCAAGTCCATCCTTGCATTTTCCCCGAGTCACCCCGCCAAAGCTACCGTCGAACAAGACGACAGGCTTGCAGTAGGCATATCCAGCCGTACCTAAAGTGTGTTGAGAGTAACTTTACAAGGGTGTGCAGAGAGTGATCTGGACTTTCGAATCGCGTTGAGTCAAGTAATGTGAGGGTCGTATAACGTGTGGAGAAGTGTAGGGGTCAAAGTAGTGGTATTGGTATTGGTGTAAAGTGTCTGTAAAGACAGCACGACTAGACGTGCAGAAATAACTATATAATGCGGGTCTTGGTGCACCTGCCGTTTTGGGCCTAACAGTAAACACCGTGCATGCAGCCAAGTCTACCTACTATCTGGAACCACTTGGCGAACAACACTAATTCTGGTGAGCAACCACCAACACAATAACTGGCATTGCTCTACGCTACAGTCTAACTTGAAGATTGTAAAGCACTAGAAGACTTCGTGATACTCTTCTATGTAAGCTGTTTCACTTTTATCGTTATCCATCAAGGTTGACGGGTACAAGCACAAACTGAAGTCGATTTTGTATGGGAAAACGTTCGCCAAGTGGTGATGTTCGCCAAGCGGTCGCAGATAGTACCTAAACTAGTCGACTACTAGTTCTCACCTTCACCTGAGCGAAATCTTCTGAAGGCATTCTGCTTAGATTGCCGAACACTCTATCACACCGATCGAGTAGCACAACAAATCCAACTTTTGTCGAGCTTCACTTATTCCTAGTAGAGCACTGTATTACTGCAGAAATAGGACTAGGAGATCACTGCAAATTCATATACTACGACTGAACATGGTGACGAACGACAAATGAAGCTTTCGCTTATAGCATTTTGGCACGCCTACTGTACAGCATGTGGAAGCTAAACTTTTCTTCGCCAAGATGGTGATACCCCATCGCGTTTCTTGTGTCAATGGTATCGACCACATTCGACCTGCATGTGCCAGCAACGATCCTCATATATGCAAGAAGATGTCCAATTCAGACCACTTCCAGACCAGTCCATTTTTACAGCTGAAAACGATGCCAGAATAGCTCACTTATGTAAGGATTGAATACAAGCCTCCAGCCACGAGCAGAGTCTAGAAGCATCACGTTATACACGTGTATCACAACAAAACTCATTCCTTTTCTTTCGGCAAATAGCAGCGAAGGGAGTAGGAAAGAAGTGAGAGGCATATTGATGGTTCTCAACGTGGCCTCGAAGACCTCACAAAGGCTAAAGACTAGATTACAAGCTCGCTGTGACTAGTGGCTAATATAGACACTAAAACTTTCAACTGGAAAAAAAAGGATCCAGAATCACGGGTCGAATCCCCGAACTACCCCTGCCTAGAAGGCTCTGCTAACAAACTTCTGCAAAACCGTGCGAACTGTCAGTCCCGAAGAAGAACTGATAGCTTGGAGATGGGCCAGTGGTTTTTCAGCTGAAGCCTCTTAGCGTTACCAAGAAAACAAAAAGGTATCGATTGCCGGGATCATCGCCTGAGCTAATGGGTCGAGGCTGCTTCTGAGAACCTCTACTTATGCCTACTTCGCACCCGTAGGCGCTCATTTCTTTTCAAACTTCGAATCGGTATACGATTGCTTACTCGTCTACACAGGATCTTACATTATGGGTCTCAAACAAGTCTTAGCTGGCACGTTGTTCGCAACACAGCTGTTCGGCATGTCACTCGCATCACCATTAGTTGAGGCCAGAGATAATGTGTGCTCCGGCGGCATCTATGGGGAGCTTGTTCCGATCCTCAAGCCATATCCTATCGCTCAGGTATTCTGTACTGCAGTCTATCCAGTCTCATGTACATCTGGCGTCATGAAACGCCAAATCACAACAACGCGAGCTTCTACGACTACAGCATCAGTAGCTGCAAAGGTTACGACTACTACATCGAGCACCAGGACGACAACTTCGAAGATTGTAACCACGACCACGACAACGAAGAAAAGTACAACTACTACGAACACTGCTGCTACTACTTCAGTCGACGCAAAAGCATCTGCTTGGTCTAAGTGCCAAGGACAGGCTGCCAACGTGATCAAAACAATCTGTTCATGCATCGAGACACCAAAAGTAAGTCTATTCAAAATTGATCACCTATCTCAACGTTCCATGATGCTAATGCCAGACCCAGCCCTGCCCTGTCAAGTCAACTACTACTACGAAGTCCAGTACTACATCTTCCACCACATCCACGACCACTTCTAGCACAACGCCTAGCACAACGTCGAGTAGGACAACGACAACTACAACGCCGTCAACGACGACCACAGTAAGTGCTTCAATCACTTTGAAGTTCCTGGACTAACACCTTTAGACTACGACAACTACAACCCCCTCAACGACAAGTACTACTACTACCACTACTACTACTACTACCACAACGTCGGTAAGCAGGTTTCCATGGTCGCTCGATCTGCTAAGCTGACAGACTTAGACAACTACCATAGCCGCCCCATCTCCCACGTGTTCCAACGGTGATCAGACTAACGCTGGGTCTCTGATGGAAGGTTGCAATGATGGCTCTGTGTGCACAACACCTTCAAGTTGCACGGTAGAGTCGTCAAGCGGTTGCGATGCCCGATGTACCGGTAGTTGCATTGCTTACCAATTTGACAGCAGTAACGGGGAGTGTACCATATACTACGACTGTTGCAATGGAAAGAAAAGATCACTGATGTCAGAAAACCCTGCGCGAGGCTTAGCAAGTCGGGACATGATGAAATATGTAAAGCCAGGCGTGGATGTCATCTGGATCTGATTTCCCATGCAGTTTGACGGCAGTGTCGATGGCCACAAGTAGAGCTTGCATGCCAACCAGAATGTTTCAGTGCAGAGAAGGGGCTGTATGGCTTATTCAGGCCGATTCACCTGGAGAAAAGACACCAAAGCTGATTTCATGAAAGGCAAATACTGCAGGCAACGACGGATAATCAATAGATTGATACAATATCTGTGCAATTTCTCAAATCTCCTATTAGAAGTGCAGTATGGCGCGAGAAAAATAAGTTCTGCTCTTCGAGTAAGTAAGTGCTGCACACCCGAAGATGATTTAATAATTGGGAATCAGATCAAATGCTGATAATCGATGTAAGGACAGCCAATCCCTATCCCCTGTGTTCCCGTGGTACCTCTGATTTATTGTATACGGGTTAGACTGGTCGGAAAAGTTATTTCCGACCAATTAACTAACGCGCTAAGAAAATAAACTTATCCGGTGATACAAATCGTATTAGCCATTATTAGGCAGTCATTGTTGGCGCTGCTCTGGGAGGAGGACTCGGAGGAGCTTTAGCTATCGCATACAAAGAAGGATCGAGTGCAACAGTGACTCGCATAACCACAACTACAGTCTTTCGTACACCTTCTTTGTCGACGACTGCCACTGCAACTTCTATCTGGAGCCAACACAAGTTTCACCGTTCCCAACGCTCTACAAATCAACACTGTCTTCTTCAACTGTCCGAAACTCAATAACACAGCATATGCTACCCCTGGTAACCAGCGGTTCACTTTCACATGTGGTGTTGCACACACTGGAGAATTTACTAGCTATAATGGAGGGAAAATTTTGACAATGAGCGGCTTGATTGCGTATACACCAGAAGACTGTGCAGCCACCTGCGCGAGGTTCAACATATACCCGAGGCAGTATGGTAACGGCACAGTGTGCATTGCAATAAGCTTTAGAGCCAGTCTGAGCTCTTCTTTTGCTAAGATAGGTGCAAATTGCTGGTTGTTTGAGAGGATAGGACCTCCACAACTACAAGCAGATAGTATCAGTGCTGTACTGCAGTGAACGCGTGGTCTAAACTATATAGTTCGCAACGTGTGCAGCAAGCATTAACGAAATGTGGTCGGCAACCTCTTAAGCACATCCAGTGTACTCGGCTAATGTCATGTACACTGTAATTCATACACAAATATGTTACAATGTATTGTGCAAAAAGTACGCCCGCTCCTCTGCAGGAAATACAGTATAAGGCATGGCCTTCAAGTTACTCATGGAAAGGGCCAGATGAATAGGGTCATCACGTATCATTTCCTTGCAACGCATTCGCTGACACGTCGCGTTATGTCCTTCTCCAACCAAAGCTCTGTGCTGGGGACCTTGTTTGCTTCTCTCCACACGATATCCTCGCGACAACTTCTAACGTTGAAGTCCAGGCACATCTGTCATACATGATAGAGATCACTTCTCGGGATTTGCTCCCTGTCTGCCGCGAACTTGTACGCGTAGCTGGATGTTAGGTTTTCACAACAAGGTCCTCAGTCCTTAGGTGTTATGAAGGCCATCACTACTCACAATCATGGCTGGCTTAACCGCACTCGCACCAGAATTGCTGGACATGATCATTGGATACCTACACCCACGGCACATAACGAGCTCACTTTACAACCTCTGCCTGACTGCGAAAGCACTGAGATGTATAGCACAGCCACGTCTTTTTCGCATAGTAGCGCCTAAAAGTATCCCGTCCTTCCTACAAATAGTGCTTGAAAATCCCAACCTTGCCGAGCATATTCAATCTCTGAATCTGTTCGAGTGCTGTGAAGAAGAATTCTGTACAGCCGAGGGGCGATGCTGGCGTGATCGCCGTGAACTTCTCTCACAGAGAAGGCATGCTAGTCTCAAGATGACTGAGTTGCTCGTGATGAAGCTTCCAGGTCTCGAGGAGATCGCACTTCCGAGTTGGCTCATCGACTACGGTCTTCTTTCCTCTTTCTTGTCAAAGGACACGTCAGGACCCACGCGAAACAACCGTGACATCCTTCCGGCTTTGCAGGCAGTGGCCTACTCCTGCTCAACCCTCCACTCAAATGAGGCATGTGACGCGACCGATATCCTACCTCTTCTTGGTATCCGCAGGATTGAGAAATTCTGTATTACACAATGTATGCACATTAACATGGCGGGTTTCGATAGACTCTATCTGAAGGAGGTCGAGTTCATTGCGTGTGCCTTCACCGCTCCACAATTACAACCTTTTATTGCGGCTTGTCCAGATCTTGTTTCCTTCAAGTACGAAGCGGGCAGCTGCCTTGTTAAAGACTACGGTGGCCACGAAGTCAAGGCTCTAGAGTTGGGTCAAGCTCTTATCCCAGTGAAAGACACTCTTCGATGCCTACATATCAACCTACAGTATCGGGGAGGTGACGGGTTTGGTACGGTGCGTGAAAATACTGATGTTGATGAAGAAGCTATCGACTCTCTTACAGTATTCTCGAAGCTTGAAAGCCTCGCAATCTGTCAGTACGATCTTGCAGCAGAGGAGGATATTGAAAGGTGGGAAGATAGTGACGGCTTAGTTATATGGGAAAAACAGTCAAAACCCTGGATCCACAAGCTTCCGAAGTCCTTAAAGAAGTTGACAATCACAGACACATACCCATCGCTGTACCACGAGCTCGAAAAACTCCTCGATATTGTTAGTGTATCCCTTCCGGAATTGAAGCTCGTTCAGATCTATGATATTGACGGTACTAATTTGAAGCCTCTATTCGAGCAGGCTGGGATTGAGTTTATACTCACCACTCGCAGCCGTTGGAAGATGTACGGGGACGACTCCGACTCCGACTAGACGCTGCGCATATATATTAGTACTGGATGGAATCTTGGCTACAATGTAGCAGCACGATGTTGAATTATGGTTATACTTGGTGTACACAATACGGAGTGAATGTAGATACAGTTCTTCGGTACGATATCTGACATGGTAGGAACCAATAATTTCCATGCAAGCTGGTAATTCGACAAAACATGATTGATGGCAATACTCAGGATGGATTGCATTTGTTCTCGACTGAAAGACTGCTTCATACTGTCAATCCACGACAGGCGACACCGACCGTCCATGGATAATGACAGCAAATGACAGACTGCCGGCAGTTCACTGCAAGTGTGCAGCGTGCGTCATTGTTGGCCTTATAGATGTGGCTTATGCAGTCACCGGAAGGGATGGTGAATGATGGCGAGTAATGCCTTCCAAAGTTCAGGTGGTATGTGTTAAGCAACCACGACGTGCAGTGCTAACAATTGCCGCTCCTGATTTCCAAGTTGTGTCAAAAGTTTGGTTGTGATCTCGGTATTGTGGATGCTGCTTGCATCGTATAGCAAACTTGTGCTATCCAAACATGCTGACCAGGATTGATGAGTACTACAAACTCTCAGCTGACGAGCACTACTGTAAAGAGCAGTGTCGTCCATAAGTGTGACACTTATGGCTGAATGATACATGCTCTTTTTGTGTTCTGCCATTATTGACCTGGCTCGACCCCACAGACACAGTGGATCGAGAACTTCATCAGCAGGCTGAATAATGATATGAGGAGGTGATGATCGTCATTTTTATTATGGAACCACCATCCCAGTTGACTAACACCCGACTTCATGAGGATATGGCTCCGCGGTGTCTCGCTACTCGAATTAACCACACGTGTCTAAAATACGCCCACAGGTATGCCCAATAACTTGTATCTGCAGTCCTCTTACTCAGAACGTTGCTGTTTTCAGTCAGCACTAAAGGGTAACACATGTGGCGACTTACCATTGTATTTTATGTACTTAAAGAATACATAGCCTTCTTTCTTCATTCCTCTGCAGCTTGCCAGGCCCACAACACTTCACCTTAACTTCACAGTCGGAAGTGAAATAGCTTCACAAGCACCTGACTTGACCGAAGCTAGTATCGAGTGAATGGGAGCTTCACGTGGGGTCTTTCTGTGGTGCGTTTGCTAACACGTCGAGACCACAAACGCTACTAGGTACTTTTTATATGTTTCGTGCCTGACATCTTGTTTGTCCTTCCTTTCAACTTACACCTTCATACAACCACGTCCTTAACGACGCTGAACAAATCTAGGCATACCTAGTCACCATCGATCAAGATCCTTCCTCCAGACTTGCTCTCCAGCTGCGACGTGCATGCGCACGATCAAGTATCAGGCGTTAACGACATTTTCCTTGCCCATTGAGACACTGCAAGTCACAACCATGGCTAACTTTAGTGCACTGGCACCAGAGTTGGTGGACATTATCTGCGAATACCTACAACTATGCTATCAAAAAACAGCACTCTACAATCTCTGCCTTACATCGAGAGCTTTGAAGCCTGTAGCGCAGCCATACCTCTATCGAACAGTGAACCTATATAACATCGTACCCTTTCTACGAACAATACTCGAAAATCCCAAACTTGCCAAGCGTGTTCAGAATCTTGCGGCGGGTCACCACGGTGATTGTCTGTCCAGTTTGCAAGACCTTTCAGATGACAGCCTAGTAGAATTGCATCAAAATGCCCTCGAGGCTGGTGTGGTCATTCAAGATCATTCATTCACGACCAAAGATAAGGCTGGAATCCATGACCTAGCCACAAAATTGACGGATTTGCTTTTGGTAAAGCTCGAGAACCTGAAAGAACTCACACTCCATGGGGACTATGAGGCAGCCGGACCCTTCTTCTCTACCTTGTCAAAACGAACGGCGACTGATCTTAGTGTTCTCCCGGCATTGCAGAAAGTGAAATACGCACACTGGGCTCGGTACGGCAGAGACGTCATAACCAACATCCTACCTATCCTCAGCATCAGCAGAGTTACAAAATTGCATCTTGGTGATTGCGTTGATTTCGATTTGACGGGTCTCGACGCCAGATTCCACTTGAAGGAGGTGTATATCCGCTACTGTATGATGACCAGCGAACAGCTGCAACAATTCCTCGAGGCTTGCCCAGGGCTTGAGTCCTTCAATCTCGAAAATGACATATATGGTGATGATGAGCCCAGCGCTTTAGAGATAGTTAAAGCTCTCGAATCGGTCAAAGACACTCTCCGAAGCCTGTACCTCAATTTGAGTTTCCGAGGAGCCGAACAAGATTGGGACCGACCACATGTTATCGAGTCTCTTGAAGCACTTTCTAATCTTGAAAGCCTGAAGATATGCTATTGTGACCTTGCGCTAAATACAGTGGATGAGGAGGACGAGTCGGGACCTTGGATTGATAAACTTCCTAAATCTTTGAAGAAGCTGTCGATCATGAGCGCGAATGCCTCGATCAGTCCCGGGCTCGAAGAGATCACGAAAGTCGCTGGTTTGACGCTTCCGAAACTGGAGCTTGTGGAGGTCGACGGCCTCCACTACGACTGTACCCATTTGGAGCCTCTTTTTGACCAAGTTGGCATCGGATTCGAGCGCTTACCGTATGCTCGTCAAGATCTAATGTTTTGAGAGAGGACGATATGGGTCAGTATGAGTCCATTGAGTCCATCGGCACTGAAAAGATTCTTGGCCATAAGGTCGCAGCACGATGTTGAGTTGGCATTACACTTCGGCGGTTTCGATGTGGATAAGATCTATGGTCTATAGAATGCGATGGTTGGCATGGTGACGACGGATAGTTGTAATGCAGGACGGCTGTTCCGCAGCACACGATTGTGGCGACGTTTACGAAAACCTTTGCATGCCCTTGAGTAATTAGACTGGTGTACAGAGCTGGTCTCTTGATATGTAGGATCAATGGTCTACGAAAGCAAACATGGCGAATAAAAAACCTCGGGCAAACGAAGGGAAACCATGTTGGCAGGACGCCAGGTAAGCAAGAAGGCTAGGTCCTTACTCAAGGTAGACTACATGTACCAAGTTTGGCAATTAACAAAGTTGATTCCACGTACTCTTCCATTGTCTCTGAATTAATCTTTGGAGCTATATCGCTCTCCGTTATAAAGAATCAGTGCCATCGCCGTTGTTTGATTCGCAGGAAGGGCTCTAGTCAGTCACCATCATTATGCTCGGACGAGGGAAAATGTGTGGCAAGACTCCGTAGCCATGGTTTTGAAAGATGATAAGCCGTTGGATTCATCTACGGTGAACGTACTCGAGCCATTGCGAACATATAGAAGGACGGCCATCTCAGCCAGCATTGTTTTACACCCTTCATTCCAACAACCAATATCTACTGCTATGCAACCTACAGGTCCCCCCTTGCCTCCTCCCCCGCCCAACACCGCCGAATAACCTCCCTAATCTTCTCCCTCTCCAACCCCCGTGGATTAGGATACTGCGCACTCATCGCAATATCCGTCGCCTTATCCACATCCTCCTCCTTCATCCCGAAATCCTTAAGCGCTCTTTTAACCTTCAATTTCTCCAACAGCACATTCAATCCATGCACGGCGTCGCCATTACTCTCCGGCAGTGCGGAGGCCAAGTCGGCCATCTGCTCTGGGATGGCGGGGGCGTTGTAGGATAGTGCGTGGGGCAGGACGATGGTGTGTGTCTCCGCGTGCGGGAGGTTAAAGCTGCCTCCTAATGTGTGGCAGAGTTTGTGGTGCAGGGCCATCGCGCTGGAGCCGAGAGTGACGCCGCAGAGCCAGGCGCCGTATTGGGCTTTTGTGCGGGCGGATTTGTCGGATGGTGTGGAGACGATGGTGGGGAGGGAAGTTGCGAGGGCGCGTGTGCCTTCGAGTGCGAACATGCGGATTACGGGGTTTGTGTTGGATGCATACAAGGATTCGACGGCGTGGGCGATGGCGTTGACGCCGGATGTTGCGGAGAGTGCTGGAGGGAGTGTCATGGTGAGTTCGACGTCGTAGATTACTGTCCCCGGAAGGATTTTCGGATCGCTGCGGGTCGTTTTGCGGCCGTCTTGGGTTTCGCCGAGGATGGGCGTCATTTCGCTGCCGGCGTAGGTTGTTGGGATGCAGATGTGGGGGAGGCCGGTGCGGATGCTGATTGCTTTGCCGAGGCCGATGGTGCTGCCGCCGCCGATGGAGACGACGCAGTCGGCGGCGTTTTGTTGGAGGTAGGTCATTGCTTGTTCGGTGATGTGGGAGGGTGTGTGCATGGTCGCGTTGGTGTATGTGCCTGCTGGTTTGATGTTGGCGGAGTTGAGGATCTTGGCGAGGTCTTCGGCTTGAGATACTTGTTGTGGTGTTGAGAGGAGGAGGGGTGATTTGAGTCCTAGTCTTTGAATCTCTGCTGGTAGCTTTTGAATACTGCCTGGTCCGAAGACGACTCGCCCGGGATTGGCATTGTACTCGAATGGGTTCATCTTTGCGACTTGGGATGTTGCTTCTGTTTGTAAGGAGTGTTGAGTGGACGGTAGGATCTGGTTGGAGACGATGGCTGATACTTGCTTGATCCTGTGCATTGCAGGAAGAGTGTAAGTGGTGAGGATTCTTACGAGCTCATTTGAAGCAGTGAAAAGGACGTTCGTCGTTTTGACTCGGAATTACTATGATGGTCGGCACCGTCATCGGCGTACACATCCGGCAGTTGGCTCGGTTGAAAGTCCGGAATAATGTTCATCCATCCTCATTCGGATATGGAAAATCGTCGTAGAACCTGGACAATGGGAGTTGATGGTGATATGTTCAAGAAGGATTTCGACCTACATCGCACTGTGTTATCTAGGACATCATGTACGACGACTCCTATCAGTTCTGGTAATCAGCTTCTTGTACCGAGAAAAGTACTATTGATGTCACGTGAAGGACAAGCCAGCAAACATGTGTATACGGAGACAATTTGTGGGATGAACTATGCTGAGGTACTCATGACTGGGTGTTGGCTGGATCAGCAAGCTCTTCTTGGAGAGTTAGATGTCGCGGCTATTGATACCGGGTACAACTGGTTGATGCAATCATACTGCACTAAGCTTAACCTTGCAACGAAGGCGCGCGTTTATACTGACTTTGTGAACCCGAGCTGTTAGGTCTCAGGATCAGTTCTGAACAGCACAGACTTGCTATTTCCGTCGATGACAGCAGACAAAAGTACCGCTGAGGAGGTCAATAGCATTTACAGTGAAACAATGTTTATCTCAACCACAGACCCTTACTTGAGGTAATAAAAAGAGTGATGGAATGCAAGGAACCATGGCGATTCGCATTCGCATTGACATTGATTAGTAATGCTTCTGTTCGCAGTGCCTGGTTGCTGCGATGTGGCACCCGTCACTGGCTGGCTTCATGGCGAATTCCTGGTACCATACTCGAGCGACTACTAGCCTGTTAGGTAAGATCGTTCTGCTATTCAACGTTTGAGAAAAGGAATTTTGTGTGCGTAAGCTTGAACTCGAACATATACGAAGACACAAACATACTGCCATTCTGGGGCGTGCATAAAGAGGCTCAAACGGTGGCGCGAAATGTCGGGAGCTGGGATGTACAGCCACTAACGGCGATCTCACTTGGCGTTAGGCTGTGTGGCCTTGGTGGTGTTACATGCGGCATGGCTGACGAATGTTGCTATTTACGCACAGATCCAAAGTACTTACTTGATCAGGTGCACCATTGCTGGGCAGTGTTGTTCGTAGATTACAATACGCCTCTGATGAGCAAAAGCTGAAGTCAGATTGGCAGCTACGATATCCCTACCATCGCAGGTACCTAGGTATGAATGCTCGGGATTTCGGGGTGCTTGATCTCGTTACTTCTAGGCATGACCTTTAGACTCAATTTGACCGGCAGTGCGTCATATGCATTTTCTTCTTCCTTATGAACAGATTATCGTTCACGCTACATTCCTAACAACAAGAATGTTTCAGAAAAATTGTTGCGCTAAACACTATTGTGCTATATGAGCCGTTGTAGCTCAACTCCATACCTGTGCTTGAGGTTTGGAAAGGTTCCGAGGACGTACAGAGAAATAATGATAACAACCATGACCAGTGGCCAGTTTGAATCACGTATAACCTCGTATTACAGGCCGCGTGGCCAGAGATCACTTTCGGGTATCGGAAGCCTTATCCAGCGATCTCTCAGGGAGAAGTCAGGAGGCTGTTCACTACGCGAGGCGAGAGTTTTGCTCCCACATTTAGCGAACTGGGGGCTTTTGCACCTTTCCTAGCTTGGTAAGATGTTTGACTTAGCGTCATGGTGGAATGCTCAAACCTGCAATTTGTGGCTTCTTCACCTCCTGAGCCAGTTTGAGGACTCGCTGTGGTTGCCGTCATGCTACCATTTCTGCAAAGGCACTGTTCCAAGAATGGGTCTTTGTTCCAACTGTACTTCCGCACACTTCTTTGCGCGCGTCTGCTGTGCTGACCATTGCGTTTTCTGCATTGCTCGATGCTCTACGCTCTACACTTTACAGCGTTTGCTCAAACACTCCCTTATCTTGGCCTTCAGTCCATTTCGTGCACATTGCGCGTCCACTCACTCCTTACTGTCACGGGCCACCATACTGACCTATTGTACGCCTCAATCGACACGAAGGCTCCTCAATATCTGGCTTCCCATTCGTTGTGTAACTGCCAAGGTCATTGCCAAGTAAAACTGTCCAAACATCAAGTTACAGGACTAGGATCGTAACGACCTTTTCACCATTCAACATACACCATCCTACAAGATATTTCCTGGCCTTGACGAATCCTTCGCCTTGGTTTTCGTTCATTCAATCAGTCTCTACTGCTATTTTCAAATCAATCTTACCAGTCTACTATATCAGCATTATCTCGTCAGCAAATCCTTGATGCTCAAATCCTGATTCAATCTATACAGCAGGCGTACCAACTAGGCCGATGATTAGTTTGCTTTGCAAGCATGTCGCACAGCGGACGGGAATCACCACTATTGAATGACACCGAAAGTCAACACTCAGATGCTTCCACCTTGGTTGAATGGCAAGACCAGCCTCCAGCTGCTCGACGTCGACGCATAGTGCTCAAACTCATCACCATGGCACGACCATCACACATGCTTTCCTCCGCGAAGCACCTAGGCTACTGTTTTGTTCCACAAATCATTCGAACAAATGTCTTCGATGACCCTGCTCCCAAGGCCAAAGAATTTTCCACTAGCTATCTCAACGGCTTACGAGGCATGACGGCCATCAAAGTCTTTACTTTTCATTATTTCATGGTTTTCACAGATGCAACACATGTCCCTTATGGCGCGAGCGAGCGATACACATATTTTACTGAATTACCGATAATACGATATACGTGGACTGGCTTCACCTCACATATTTTTTTCGCACTGGCTGGCTATTTGACATGTCAGCGCTTATTTATCCTGCTGGACAGGAACGATCAAGCTTCGCAAGCAAAGGTTCTTTTGAACGTCTCGGGATCACTCTTTCGACGAGCGCTGCGACTCTACTTGCCTGTATTTCTGATATCACTTTTGATGGCTGCCTATATTCACATGGGCTTCTACGAAAAGAACCGACCCCTCCTACTGGACTGGGCCCATTTATTTCCTGGCGACTGGAACGAAACAAAACCAGAGATGTATCCGACATGGTATGAGCAGCTAAAATTCTGGGCGAATGAAATGTACCTTCTATGCAACTTTGTCAGTTCAGAAACCGTCTATCCGCTACATGATCAACACCTATGGTCAATTCTGGCCGAAATGCGAGCATCATTACATTTGTATGGCTGTCTCATTGCACTGGCACAAGTCAAACGCCATATTCGATTGATTTGCTTGTGGATCTTGGTGTTTGTATACATGTGGTGGAATCACTGGGAAATATGGGTTTATTTACTCGGCGCAATTGTGGCTCAGATTGACCAGATCGCAACCGAACGAGAAGAGACTCGAAAGTCTGCAGAAACTCAATCGTTACCTATGATGACGCCTCCATTGTCCCCGGTCGATTTCACCAACCTGGAAAAAGCGGAAGCCCTTGACTACCAACGACGACCTTCAGTTTTCCAAACATTCGTTTCGACATACCGAGTCAATGGCTTCTCATACATACACGTTCCCACAGCTTTCGCAGCACTACGCATAACAGGCTTCATCATCGCTTTCTACCTACTCTCCTTTCCTATACATGGTACTCGAGGTGACCCAGCACCTGGTTACGAGACCCTTGCCTCCTTCATCCCCGAATGGATGGAACGAAAAGATAAATTCTACTCAAACTGGGGCACCTTCCTTCTCCTTCTCCTTATTGTCCGGTCCAATCCACAAACATCGCGATGGCGCAAAATATTATCACACTGGCTTTTACAGTATTTGGGAAAGATTTCATTTGCATTCTATCTTGTACAACAAATCATACAGCATTCATTCGGATATTTAATTCCACATCACATCTGGTGGATGTATGGAACCGAAGGAGTCGAAGTGGGTGAGGCAGGATGGATCTCCGCAATTGCGGTAGGATGGACATTGACGTTGATTGCCACGCTGTGGATGGCAGATTGTTGGGCTAGGGAAGTAGAGGGGAGGTGTATCAAGTTTGTGAAGTGGTTGGAGGAGAAGTGCTTCAGATAGCAGAGCTACCGGTGCTGGTGGAGGAGTGGTGTGAAATGATAACGACTTTAAATTCTAAATCATTCCTGCCTGATGACTCTCGCATTCATAGCTCGTCACCCACACTTCGTATTCATTCCGCTATAGCCGTAGTCATTTGGTCAATCGAACCCCGTACTTGCCCCCACATATTTATGTGGCTCCAGCTGAAAGGCGTCGTGGCCTCGGGAACACAAATTTCCGAGGATCAGCCATTACGCCGTGCTGCACACTTGTTTTATACCACACAGTTCAGGTATACAATAGTAACATCTTTCCTCACCTGCACCGAAGCTCTTCTCCTCTCTGCACAGGAATAACCAATATCGTTGTCTTATGGAATGCAGATTCCGTCACGTCCAAACCCGAAAATGACGACCTCGGAACGAATCCAGACACCATTGTTGTAGTTCTTCTTTACTCATATCTCACGCTCACGGTGACAGCAACAACTAGTCAACAGTCAACATTCAATAGTCAACATGCCATCAAGAAGCTAGCTCTCTGATAGCCTCAAATTTGTTGGAGTGGATTTTGATGAGCACAGAGATATCCGTCAGGGATTGATGACAGCGAACTTGCCACAGGATATCACATCAAGCACTTTTCGCTATGTCTGTAACAAAAAGGTGGACTATTGGCTGATTATGGTCGTGATGCCAGAAGAAGAAGAAAGGTTTTGCAGCGTTGAGGTCGAAGAGAAACATGTCGAGCTCTTCGAAGTAAGTACTACAGCGGGTTATATACCTATATAGTAGGTAGTGACAGACGGGGATTCATAACTCGAAATTCCAAAAGCAAAACTCTTAGATTATTTCCGACGTAGATTCAGAATATTAACAAATTTATTTCCTGAACATACTACATTATGTCTTCCCTTTCTGTCACCATCAACCTCCCCCTTTGATCCAAAATAATTACTAGTACAGCATGATCCATGTGAGTCGACCTCGAACCACTCTCCGTTTCCGATGACTGTCATCGAGCATATTGCATCAAGGTGAACTGCTTTGCGATGTTCAAGACGGTCACGTGATGAATTCTCCTTTACCATTTTCTCGATGTTTTTCGAACTTGTTCATCCTAAGCAGTCTGTTGATAGGTCAAAGTGGATTCCGTGTAGATACAGTCAGAAGAGATAATCGATCTCGAGTTTGCCCAATCAATGCTTAGTTGTAGAAACAATGATGAAGAGTGAAATAAGTGGTTCTCAGCCAAGGAAATTTAGCGCGAAATACAGATCGTAACTGCGCTGATACAACGACCACCTTGAATCAAAGCCCATAGCGCAGTCTTGCATATTCGTTTCTTTACACGCCAGCATAATTTCCATCAACACACTGCAAACCTCAAGGACGCATATTCGACTATCCCCCTTCACCGAAGCAATCGCAGACACGCGCAGATAGCTGTTTTGAACTCATCATCGCGTCTTTTCCGTTCATCGTTGACGGCCCCCTTCGTTGATACTGCGCCCTCCACTTGATCACTTTCATCTCACCCATACATATATCTCTTCTAACATTGTAAGGAGAGATAGCAGTGCGCATCGCGACACAATGCTTGCACCGTCTGGGTGTGTATAGGGAGTAATTGGGCCCCCATGGGCAATTTCGCAGATTTCTTTCCTGCCGCTCCAAGTGTGTTGCAACAACGGAAAGTACACAAGCAACACAACGATGTGCCTGCGCGCGCACACATCTCATCGGACTCAAGGAATGCTTCCGTCTCACATGCGCTCTCTACTCAAATCGACAGTAACCGAAAGGGATTCAACACTAATTCGAAGATAATGCAGGATGATTTAGATCAATATGCTGGTGACATGCTTAATGGCGCAGGCTCCGCCAGCTCGACAAGCACCATTTCTTCAATATTCAGCGAAAGAATCGCTCATCCTTCTGCCTTTGGTGCCAACGCAATGACTTCCACCACTCTTACTCCACTCACTAATACCGAGTCGTCACCACGAGGGAAACTCACCAGTCCTTCTTTCGACCACAATTACGCTGCAAAACCTTTCTTCTTCTTCTGGCATCACGACCATAATCAGCCAATAGTCCACCTTTTTGTTACAGACATAGCGAAAAGTG
>Ga0115853_100074_pt2 | contig 23209 bp, 19 predicted proteins | sample InSIn5gowninarea_FD_83867 | JGI IMG/M metagenome (GOLD analysis project Ga0115853, IMG submission 83867)
TTGGTTGTGGTCGGGGCAGAGGGAGGTGTTTGTTTTGCCAGCCCAATTGAACCAATGCCGAGGTCTCTGGCGGTAATCAAGCTCACTGGAGCTCGAGAGGTGACGGAATAAAGCTTCAATAATGTTCTGTTGAGCAACTCACCATGTGTGATTGGGACTTGCCATGGTGCTTTCGAGCGGATTCTCCCCCAGCATCGCCGTTTCCTTTAGACTTCATGTGCGAAGGCAGTGCACTCTTCAAAGCAGCAGAAGCCATGTTTGCTATGGTATTTGGTGTTGCAACGGAACAGCTTGGAGGGATTGATTGAGCAGATTCAAGAGGAGGTGAGTGGGTTATTTCAGTGAGCTGTTGCGGGGAAGCTGTCAGCAAGGATGTCTCTTGAGGAGCTTCAACAAGGCAATGACGAGAGTCGAAGTAAGCCGCAAAGGAGCGACACAGATGATGTAGAAGCTTGAGGGCACAGATACTCACAGCACAATGATATGGCCAGCAACTGAGGACAGCGATGAAGATGAGAAGAGAAGAAAAGGGAGGTCAATTTCATGGACAAAAAACTAAAGGAGCTGGGCACAGTACTAATTCTCGAAAAAGGTTGGCAAGGCGATCCACTAGGGCGAAGAGGGTAAGAGGGGCATTGCGGCGTTGACAGGGGATGCTGGGATACAACCACAACCTTCCATGCTTCTGGCTTCTTGCTTCTTCCTTCTTCCTTCCGCTGCAGAAAGTAGGAAAGAGGCCTTGCATTCCGGGCAACAGCACTGCAAAGATCAGGATTTGTAGTCGCGCCTGACACCCTCCGTCTTGAGGCCTTGCAAACTCTTCACGGGTCTCCTCCAGCAGTGGTAGTGTTGTGCTGATCACTATCAACCAGCATAGAGTAGCATGGTCCTTGACTCTTTGCCATCTTTGGATTCTCTCAGCGCCACAAAGGCCCCCTTTTCAACCGGGTCCTCCCGTTGCAGCAGAAGCAGTCAGCCCACTGCTTCGGCTATGACTCTCGGCCAAGTAGTATCCCCCGGAGTTTGCCAAACGAAGAGCTTTCATTATTATTTGAGCTTTGGATTGAGCGTGTTGATCGGCGGATGCTACTCACGCCTGAAGTGAGGCTTTGTGGCAGGTCTAACCAGGCTGTCCCCCAATAATGTCAGCTTGACTCATGAGGAAAGGAAATCCTCCTGAATTACATAGGTAGGACCCTTCGTGTCTCCCTGCTGGCGAACGTCAAGACCAGGGCGGCCAGGGCCAAATCCGATACGCCAGCATCCTAAAGGGTATAGTCGGGCGATGGGCCGATCTCATGTATGACCGCCTGTACTTGTATCAGGGGAAAATGCAAGCCTCCACGTGGTTCGTTGCAAAATGTTCAGAGAAAACAATGTTATGTCAAATAATCGAACCTGGAGGAAATCAAGCGAGCCCCCCAGGGTGCGGTGCTCCCGGATCTTTACTATCTCATCAGTTTCAGCGCTCTCCTTTTGCAATGCACTCAGTCCGGAGATTTCTCTCAAAAAGAATTACGAGCGTGATTTTCAGCGAAACCGATTATTGTGGGAATGTAGCCAGGTTCAAGTATAGGTTTCTCCAACTGTGCACCCCAGACTTCTCTACAGCAACAGTAATATAAGATACACGCACCAGCCAATCACGTTGGACCCAAACAGGCGGGCCAGTCAGAGAAGTTTTTGTTGCAAATCTTTGAATGTCTTGCAGCACGGGCTATTCATGTGACGAGGCCGCGCGAGGAGGCCCTAGCTTTCCATACCCTCGGTACTGAGCAAGTCTTCGATCAATGCGACATTCATGGCTGCTGTTCTTTGTCACATCTTTTTCAATCACGATGTTTCCCTCTTTACATGGTTAGAAAATATGCTGGGATTACGTTGAAATAGCCTGGATCTTCAAGGCATGAGACTACGTCTATTCCTCAACTATCAAAGCTCAGAAAGAGCAGTCCACCGAGCAGAATACAAGCGCACACCACATTCGCCCCAGTTTTATTCCCAATACACAAATCAGCTAGGAAACCCTTTTTCCTTCTATCTAATCAAGCAACATATAAAAGAAGCTCACATTATTTTACCTACTCACGAATTACAATCCCCGAGGCCTGATTATATAACCACATTATCCTGCACTTGTTTTTCAAACCCCACCACTTGCGTCTTTCGTCACAATGTACTGCCCTCAAAAGTCTGTATGAATACAAGGACTTTGTCAATGTTCGTATTCGTCGATGTCCGGTTATTCGTCGGCGGCGGGTAGATGGCGACAGAAGACGAGATGGCGATAAGAGATTTAGATGTGGAACAAAAGTCTGCTGAGAGGGTTGTGATGGAATCAATGAAGGATTTGAATGTACGGTTGTTTAATGAGGTACTGAGATGGATGTAGCATCCGACGTTAAGGGAGGTACTCTCTGACTATCTCGTCGATGGTTGGGTCCTTGAAAAGAGCTGAAGAACCTGACCAAATGGGTGTTGTAGGTTGAACGAGTAATGAAACAATGAGATGAGTGCAACGTCATATAAAGAAGGTACTCTCTGGCTATGTCGTCAATTGTTGGATCTCTGAAAGAAACGAAGAATCTGACCAAATGAGTTTCGTAGTTGAGCGATTAATGAATCAATGGGGATTAACCATAATGCCTAACAGGCAGGAACATACTTGCTTCATTATCATGGCAGTGTCTCAGACGAGCACTTGAATTGTTGGTTCCACGACGCCGGTGAGGCAATAGGTGTCGTATAACCAATATTTTGATCCCTAGCACCCGTGCTATGTTTTCTGATATCTCTTCCTCGCAATAAGTCGCCGGAAGACTTCATAATAGTCTTTGGATCTCCTTGAAGTATCCAATTGCCGGTTGAACTAATATGATTAGACACGATTTGGTCTGTTGTTGCTTGTATTTCGAAAGCCTTGCTTTCGTCAAGTGAGTGCCATCGTCGTTCCTACTAGAAATTAGAGTGAGCTCTCGATCTTGAAATAGTAGTAGGTTTCTGTGGGTGCTGGAGCATGGATTGACTGCAAATGAGAATGGGTGACATGGAGCTTTAGAAGGCGCCGGAACAGGGATTTTGTTGGTCAAGATAAGTAGAGGTATAAAGGAGAAGATAAATCAGTATAGAGACCAGCAACGAATACATAGCATAAGGGTCTTTTCTGGACGCTGAGGATAATAGTTGACTCAAATTTAGATAAAACTGCAAAGCCTTCTCAAGTTTTTCATGTCAACATAGGAGAAGCAAGAGAACGCTGAATATTTGGAATGCTAAGCAAGGTGTTGAAGAGATTCATTCATTCATCATTGCAAATTTGTGCTCTGGATGCATGTTGAAGTAGAGGGGAAGTAGTAGCTGAATGGTTGGTCGAGAAGTATTGGAGCCACTACAGCTGCAGCACTACAGCTTTTCTCTTACTGCAGCAACCCTCGATAGATCTTGAGACGTATGAAATCAGTATTTAGCTCTCTCAACCCCAGGTCTTACAAGAGACGTTGTCCCATAATCGCACCTGCCATCTCGAGATCTGATCTGATGAAACCCTAGTCAGATTCATGCCACACTGAGGCGCATTCCTCAAGTCCCTCAGCAACGCTCGTTGCTGTCATTGCTGTGCCTTTGCTGATGGTTTCTGGAAGGAATAAACATAGGAATATCAAAGACTGGAGAACCTCTGCTTCTTTGGACAACATTTGTGTCCACCAAACTCGTGAATAGGCTATTTTCCAGACTATTGATCTCAAGCACGACCCCGCGATGGTCTAAGCTTATCACTCCGTTAACGAGCACGCGAAACAACTAGGACATCGACGCGTCAACTAGCAGCTGTATCACTGCTGGACTTGCCTTTGCCAATATTGATATCCTAATGAGAAGGACATTTGACCTGATTCCTTCCCAACAGTCGGCATCGCGGAGAAACCATTCATCCAGACGTTGAGTGATCCGGCATGAAAGCTGCACCAAGACAACCTCACCTTCTCGAATCCTCTTGACAATCCAAACTTGAGAACAAGATGGCTAGCGGAGGAGGAATGATGACCGGCTCAGTGGACCCCGAGACGCTCTACACCAAGCAATCCTGCATTGGTAAGTCCCCGACCAGCTCCAGGTGGTACAAAGCTCACGACTTCCAGGTGGGGGTAGCTTTGGAAAGGTCTACAAAGGGTGAGTCTTCTTTTCAACCTGCAGAACTTTGATGGAACATCGGAATGACATTGTGACAGTGTCGACAAGACGACTGGCCAGTCGGTCGCCATCAAAGTCATCGATGTCGAAAATGCCGAAGACGAAGTTGAGGATATCATCCAAGAGATATCGATCCTGTCCGAACTCCATTCCCCGTTTGTCACAAAATATCATGGCTCGTATCTCAAAGGCTCCGACCTTTGGATCGTCATGGAGTTTTGCTCGGGTGGAAGCTGTGGTGATTTGATGAAGCCTGGCTTGATCAATGAAGAGTACATTTCCATCATCATGCGCGAGCTATTGATGGGTTTGGACTATCTGCATAGCGACAAGAAGCTGCATAGAGATATCAAGGGTACGTTCCTGCATGAGGACCATGTCCGCTCAGACTAACATGAATAGCTGCCAACGTGTTACTTGCTTCCAATGGACAGGTCAAGCTGGCTGATTTTGGTGTCTCTGGCCAATTGTCTGCTACCATGACTAAGAAGAACACATTCGTTGGTACGCCCTTCTGGATGGCTCCTGAGGTTATCAAACAGTCTGGGTATGATCACAAGGCGGACATCTGGTCCCTCGGGATCACTGCTCTCGAGTTGGCGAATGGTGAACCACCTTACTCCGATATCCATCCCATGAAGGTTTTATTCTTGATCCCCAAGAATGCCCCTCCGAAGCTCGAAGGTAACTTCACCAGAGCGTTCAAGGACTTCATCGACTTGTGTTTGCAACGTGATCCGAGGGAGAGACCATCTGCGAAGGAGCTGCTGAAGCATGCGTTCGTACGTCGCGCCAAGAAGACATCGTATTTGACCGAGTTGATCGAGAGGTATGAGCGCTGGGCTGTCCATCATAGGGGTGGTGATGATGAGGATGAGGATGATGAGAGGGAGGAAGCACCTCGACGTGAGCCTGTAAACGAGGATCTCTGGGACTTCGGGACGGTTCGACCAGTAGGAGGTAATGGTGGTAGAGCTGGAGGAAGAGGTGGACTCTATGCCATGGGAGAATCAACAATAAATTCGCGTTCGTCGTTGTCATCAGACAGCTCAGACGACTATGAAGAACGACCTCACGATGCATCCCAGTCGAAGATGAAGGATTCTGGGTACGTATCAAGTGCTGACACGGTCAAAGCCACGAATTCTCCTATTACAAGCGCGCCTCGACAGGTCTCTCCGCAACGTCGTCCTGTTCCAACTTCGACCTTGCAACAGCCATCTCCTGCAAAGGTACCTCTACCACCTTCTCCGGAAAAACTTAGAGCCGCTCCAAGCACTCCACAGCCATCTCATCACTTTCAATTTGCTAACGATTCTCCTGATTACGACCGCTACCTCCAAGAGCAGCTTCAGCGTGATATGGGATTTCTGAAACTGCAAACTCCATCACCACAAGCAACGCCCCGACCAGTAGCCCAGCCTCAAGCGGTACGTCGTCCAGGAACTCCACCTCCGCATATGCAACCCTACTTACCAAAGCTTGGTCCACTCAACCTGCCTGAAATTCCACCTTTCCGAGGCTTTCAGCCACCTCAGAAAGTCGCGAACCAGAACCAACAGAGTCCGGGAATGGCTCAGCAGCAACCTCTACCACATCTCCAGCCACTTACGAATCAGAATATGAATGCTCTTCCAGCCGGTCAGCAACCACTTCCACCTCTACCCACTAAGCTCCACGACACGCCATCACAGGAAAACCTCGTATCCAATTCCTCCCAAAACCCCACCACCATGCCGTCTCCAGCACCCAGTCCTACTGGCGAGCTCGATGCCCTCAACGACGTGATCTTTCCTGCCCTTGAAGAAGCTCTCAAGCGCCGACATGTGCAACTTCAGAAAGCTTTCAAGGGTCAGAGCGGCACTACGCCTCAACAGCAGCGTGCTCAGGCCGCTCATGAGAAAATTCGCAAGTTGGTCTACAAGCTGGCGTATGCGGTCAAGGAAATCGATACCTTGGACAAGCAGGAGCCGATCTTAATGGGTCAAGATGGTGAGGTATTCTTAGAGGGTTTGCTAGAGGAGATCATGATGAGGGTTGAACCGGCTGATGATGATGGCGAGGAGCGTCGTTGAAGCGTCAAGATGGAGTCAATGCTCTACCCTTCTCGAGATTTGAGGGCTATAAGCTATGAGATATCGATCTTGTCGTTGCAGAAAGCTGTATCTTGCACTCGCTTTCACTTTGACATTGACGAGGGAGACGATTGTATAATGTACGTTTGGCATGAGGAGCAAGTTTACGAGGGATCACTGTTATGCGCTGATATGGACCTGATGAGAGATGGATAGTAAGGTCTGCTATGGTATCGTGGAGAAAATATGGCGTTCAGTGCAGAGACAGTTTGTGGTGTGTACGATAGCATTGTGAATACCCTAGACTACACAGCAATTCATGACTTTGCTCTTTTGTCACCTCGAGTTGCTCCAGCGAGCATTCCAGCATCTTGATGCTCATGCTGATGAACTTGAAGACTTCCTTTCGAATCTGGTTCAGAGTTATTTGGCTAAGTTAAGCTCGTTTGAAGATATCCAACGAGACCTCGAGCATGAAAGTTGCGTGCGTCTCTCCACCCTCCTCACATCAACAACCTCCAAGCACCAAGAATCAACGCCGCCGTTCCCGTACAAACGCCCATCAACCACTGCAATGTCTGAAACTTCACGCCTTCTAACTTCTCCCTCAACCCCGCAACTTCCATCTCAATCTTCGTCTCCGTCTCCTTGACTTTCATCTCCTGCACATTCGCCTCTTCCCTGATGCGTCCCTTCTCGAGATTCAAATCCAGCCTCACTGACGCCTGCGTCCTAGAGATTTCGTCGCGCAGGCGGGAGTTCAATTTCGCGAGATCGTTGGTTAGTCTTTCGTGCGAGGCGCGCGTGGTGGATGATTCGGTTGTGTCGAGACTGAGAAGCTCGGAGCGGAGTTTGGCGAAATCGACTTTTTGTGTGTAGGTTGTCTTGGCGGCGTCTTCGCGGAGGACCATGGTGCGGGTTAGGTTTTGGATGCTGGGGGATGAGGTCAGTGGGAAGTTATGAGAATGAGACAACGAGGGAGGAGATATACCTCTCTTCAATAACATCGCTGAGTACCCGCATCATGGCTACGGCTTGGATTTCGGTGAAGCCTTCTGATTGAAGCCGTTGGACGAATTTGAGAGTGTCAAAGTGGTGGTCTCGAGAGCATCGCGCTGTTGCATGGAATGTACGCTGGGAAGAGGGGCCCTGAGCCCAGGACTTGGAGATAACTTTATGAGAAGCAAGCTGGGGTCGAGAATAATCCCTTCTGCCCACCATATACTGCGAGATTGGTCTCGGTGGGCTGTTGATGGCTTGATATGTGCTTAGAGCTCTTGAAGTGCTTTGTTGTAAAGGAGCTCGCCAGCTCAGTCTGGGGAGCAGGAATTCTGGCAAGTTGTGAGCCATGTTCAAACCAGCACTGGCCATACTGATATGGATACGGGCTTGTGAAGGAAGTTCAATCCTCAAAGAAGCAACAATGTTTGAGTAAAGAGTAGAACGACGTCTGTTTGCTGTGAAGAAGTTGAGGCCTGAAGTCCCAAGACTACGGTGGCCGAACAGTAATGCCCCTCGTCAGTCCAAGATAGGGAGCCCACTTCCATAATAACAATTTCAAGGTTATTTCGATAACTGCTCTATCTTGACTCATCAGCGTTTCCACCACCCAAGGACTGCTTTGACTAACGTCGAGGTATTTCAAGCTATCTGAGAAGCAAAGAATCGATAAGGCGCTCTCCTGAGATTGCTCATCACCAGCAACTACCACACAGAAGCGAAATCCACAAACCTATTTCGAGAGTCGCAATTCAAAACCACCCACTATGGCGACGAACGGTGATAAGTTTGGAAACGACCCAGAGTCAGAGTCAGACTCCGGTCCTGAATCTCCTACCATCGAAGGACAAGCAGATTTCGACGACAATATCGACGATATCGACGAAAAGCCTCTCAAACCCGCCTTGAAGACGTCCTCCCCGAAAGATGCCCCTCCACCAGTCGCGCGCCCTCCCCTGCCTTCTCAGACGGAGCCCAAAGACCTAGATGTCAAGAGCTTGACTCCTCTCACGCCAGAGATCATTGCGAGACAAGCTACCATCAATATCGGGACGATTGGACATGTGGCGCACGGGAAGTCGACTGTGGTGAAAGCTATTTCGGGTGTGCAGACTGTCAGATTCAAGAATGAGTTGGAGAGAAATATTACGATCAAGTTGGGTTATGCGAATGCGAAGATCTATCAATGTGATAATCCAAATTGTCCGAGGCCGGGGTGCTTTAGGAGTTATAAGAGTGAGAAAGAGGTTGATCCGCCGTGTGAGAGGGAGGACTGTGGGGGGACGTATAGGTTGCTTAGACATGTCTCGTGAGTTCCTAGCTTCTTTGCTATACTGTGCAGGACTAATGCAGACGCAGATTTGTTGACTGCCCTGGTCACGATATTCTTATGAGTACCATGTTGTCAGGCGCGGCGGTCATGGACGCAGCTTTACTTCTCATCGCTGGAAATGAGACTTGCCCGCAACCTCAAACCTCAGAGCATCTGGCAGCTATCGAGATCATGAAGCTTGATAAGATCATCATCCTACAGAATAAGGTAGATTTGATGCGGGAAGAAGGTGCCAACACACATTACCAGTCCATTGTCAAGTTCGTTCGTGGAACAGTAGCAGGAAAGGCGCCCATCATACCCATATCTGCTCAGCTAAAGTTCAACATCGATGCTATCGTCGAGGCCATCGTTCACACTATCGAGGTCCCTCCGCGAGACTTCACAATGGACCCACAGATGATTGTTATCCGTTCATTCGATGTCAACAAGCCAGGTGCAGAAATCGAAGAGCTGAAGGGAGGTGTAGCAGGTGGTAGTATCCTACACGGAGTCATCAAGCTCGGAGACGAGATTGAAATCCGACCCGGTATCGTCACCAGAGACGAAAAAGGCAATATAAAATGTACACCCATCTTCAGCCGGATCGTTACCCTGAACTCAGAGAACAACGAATTGAAGTACGCCGTACCAGGAGGACTGATCGGTGTAGGCACACGCATTGATCCCACACTCTGCCGAGCCGATCGTCTCGTCGGATTCGTGCTCGGTCTCAAAGGTCGTCTCCCAGATATCTACATCGAAATCGAAGTCAATTACTACCTGCTACGTCGTCTCCTAGGTGTCAAGACCGCAGATGGCAAACAAGCCAAGGTCGCCAAACTTACTAAGAATGAAGTCTTGATGGTGAACATCGGCTCTACAGCTACAGGTGCTAAGGTTGCAGCTGTTAAACAGGATGCTGCGAAGTTGATTCTCACGAGTCCGGCTTGCACGAATATTGGAGAGAAGGTTGCGCTAAGTAGACGTATTGAGAAGCATTGGCGGTTGATTGGGTGGGCTACGATTGCGGCGGGCAATACCTTGGAGCCGAGTCCTGCTTAGATGGGTGTGTGGGGAGTAGGGGTAGAATCAATGATCTTATCTCATATTAAAGATGGGACGTGATGGATGTACTGTCTATATCGGTTGCATCGTCATCAAAGGAGTTGATAGAGGTAGAGGGGGCGAAGATAAAATCACGAAGCTGGGTGAGCATGAAGATATGCAAAGACGTTTCTCTGTATCTTCTGTGATTGTGGACATGCTTCAGCCAGAGAACATCTGAGGAGTACTACTATGGGCGTGACGACCTCTAATCTCTGTTCGTACATGCTCATATTGTGACTAGCCTGCAGTAGCTGGAGTTTCAAAATTGACAATGATAGTGTCCGTATCCTCTTCAATCCACTCTCATATCACACCAAGCTATTTTTCATCAAGGATTTAATTTATCGGATACTTTGGAGTACCGCTACTGTAGCAATTAGATGTTCTCTGACATGCAAACGGCTATCGAGCGCGGCACAAACGGCAGTGACCTCGGAGAAGTATTTCCAAAAAGTACCATCATCAGCTCTTTATAGTATCGTCACTGCTCCTCACATATAAAAACATCTACTTGATCTCTTCCCGGATCACCTACACAAGGGTTCACTCTCCACTCACTCACCTCTCCTCCACTCACTCATCTCGTCGGCATCTCATACCCAGCAATGGATCACTCACAACTTCATACAACCCACCACCTCCTCTCCTCTCGCACCCCCTCCCCTTCACTAATTCACATTCGCTCCATCCCCTTCACCCTCCCTCTCGGCCTCTCCTGCTGGGGTCAACCCAATATCGTCCAACCCGTCCTCATCTCCGCCTCAGTACATTTCCACTCACCCTTCGAAGCAGCGAGCAGACTCGATGCTCTGGACAGTGGGACCGTGAGCTACTCCGTGTTGGCGAAAGAGATCACTGAGTTTGTGAAGGTCTGGGAAGGGGGTGAGAGCTGGACGGGGTGCGTAGTGGAACTAGTTCGGGGACTTATGGTGGCTCTGTGTGGGTGGGATTGGAATGAGAAGAAACATGAGTCGGGAGTAGTAGATACGGAGGTGGTGGATGTTTTCGAAGTAGGGATCTTACTACCGAAAGCGAGTATGTTGGGGGAAGGAGTGAGTGTCAAGACGATGATGCGGTATGAGTCTGGGAGGCAGGTGGATTATGCTTCGCGATTAGAGTTGAGAAGACTACGGGTGTCGACGCTGATAGGTCTGAGGGATTATGAGAGGAAATGTAGACAGCAGCTCATAGTGACTGTAGTAGTGGATGGATGGATGGATAGGAAGGATCAGTATGTCACGCTGGAGATGATCGTCACGAAAGTATGTATCTCTTCCCTCCCCCCTCTTTCCCCCCCTGTCTACCCCCTTTCTACTCTTATTCATGCAGCTGTGATTAACAAAAGTCAGACAATCGAAGAATCAAGTCTCCAAACCCTTGAAGCGCTCTCCCACCATATCGCTCAAAGGATACTGGAATTCTACATCATCCCTGATCAACTGTCCAGTCGAAGCAACGCTTCTGAGCCATCATGGGGACCGCACCCACAGCTAAGGATATGTCTTGAGAAACCGAATATGGTGCCTTGTTCCGAGGCCCCAGCTGTGGAGATCCTGTTCGATTGTGATCCGGTGAAGAATGCTGGTGCGAAGCGAGTCTGGGATAGGGTAATGGATGGAAATGGCAAAGGGAGGAGACCGCCGATCCCGCTGGAGGGGCGATTGGACGAATGGATTACGGGTGAGGGGCTTGTGCCATGAATTTGATAAAGGAGGAAGGCAGAGCGAGATTAGCAAAGATCTCGTCAGGAAAAAGTCTCAATAGAAATATACTGCTTAAAAGCTAGAGGTCCTGGTTACAGCTCTGACTATGATCCTCATTTTGTAGCTGCTATACAATCTGACTATATACCCAACATCCATGACCAGAGCTTAGCAGCTCGCTTCATATTACATGGAAATGTCCTCCAACGCCTTGCTTCAACGCTATGCCTACCAATATACCATCATAAAAAAACACCTATTCCAACCAGATCAAACACATATAAACCATTTACAACCTCTCCGGCTCCTCCGCCCCCGGCATGACCACCTCTCTCGCCTCCTCTGCCTCCCTCTCCAACCCTTCCCTCTCCAAACTTCTCGCCTTCCACCCCACAAACCCACACAATGCAATCCCCACCACCGCACCTACCACGGTCAGTCCCACATTAACCGGCACCGGATCACCCTTATACGTCCTATGCAACAGTCTATCCAAGCCACTCTGCGCAAAATTGAAAATACCAGATATACACATCAGCAATCCATAAACGGTCCCAAAATTGGAGAATCCAAAGACTTTAGCGACATAGTCGGACACGGCGGTGTAGTAGAATGGGCGGTAGATGACGAAAAGGGAGATGTTAGCATATGCTGCAAATTCGAAGGGTAAGCAGCCCAGGATGCCGATAGTGCTGCTGAGAATGAGGACGGTACTGAGGACGAAGAACGTGCTGGTGTAGTCTAGGATTAGGCCTGTGAGAGGGATGGAGAGAATACCTCCGAGGGGGAGGGCGATGTCGAAGAATGTGTTGAGGGAGACGGCGAGAGAGGGGGTGAGCAGGTGGGAATACTGGGGCCGGATGGTCGCCATGAAGTAGTTGATGCGGAGCATTTGGATGGTTGTGAAGATCGTGATGAGGAAGAAGAAAGGTGAGAGAATTTGCTTGGAGAGGGTAACGCCATGCAAGACTCCCCATACACCTGAGATTTTGTTCTTTCGTTCTTCGAGGTGTTGTTGCTTGTCGAGGTGTTTGGGTCCGAGAAGGTTGGTAAGGTGGGTGACGGCGGAGGGGCGACGTTGTCCATTCTCATTTTGAAGTAATGCTGTATCTTCAGTCGCTTCGTTCTCGCCCACTTGACTTTCGTACACATGGTCTCCATCCTCCCCATCCTCTGCTTCCTTAGCCAGCTCCCCCACAGTCTTATACACCTTCCCCGGCATCCAGCCAGCCTGCGCCAGTCCAATAAAAGCCGGAACCAGTAGATACCCCAGAAAGAACCTCATGACCGTAGCTTTGCCGTCCGTCCACTGATAGAGCATCCTATACCCCAAGAAAACCACACTACTAGAATCAAACGCTCCCGTCAAACACGCTAAGACCAACCCAGACCTTCTCGGAAACGCATTCGAAAGATGCAAACTACTCAAGAACATAAAACTCCCTCCCAGAGCTAGTAATAAATAGCCTGGTATATAACCATCTACCCTCCCCTCCCACTTCCCTTGTATCTTTCCCGCAAAAGCCATAAGCAGTGCACCCGTAGTGAGAAAGACACTCCCGATCGAAGCGCAGATCAAGGGTCCGAGACGGTCGAGTATGAAGCCCACAGGGAGGGCGGCCATGTTGGTGCCTACCGCGGCGGTAATGAAGATGATATTCAGGCGAAGTTCTTGAGGGACGCATGGTTTGTCTGTGTCGGAGGAGGGGGAACAGAGATAGCGATAGGCGTGGGAGCGGATAAGGATGGGCTTGAGGGCTGCGTAGCCGAAGACGATGCCGGCGGAGAGGAAGCAGTAGAGCGTTGCTGTTAGGACTTGTACTGTTGAAGGAGGTTGTTAGTGAATTTTTGTACGAGATGGAGGGTGTGAAGCAAAGTGGAGTGGAGGGGGATAATACATGTTCTCTTCCGCTGTGAAACTTCAAAAGCTCCAATTGCTCGCTCACAATCCCCCTCTGGATCTCTCTGTGAACGCCATGACTTCGGCACAGGGTCGGAGCTCGATTTGCGAGGTTGTGGAGAGTGTGAGCTTGATGGAGTGCCCCGCTGTTGGGAAATGGAGTCGAGGGAGTTAACTTTATGTGTGAGAGCCATCTTCAGCTCCTCTTATTGATGGCTAAATATGTTTTGGGTTTATTCGGAGACATATTTCGTATTACGAAGGTCCGAGTACTTGACCTTGATACGAAATGACACTTTTGGCGGCATGATGACTCCATCCTGATGGCGGGGCTATCTTCAGGAGTGTCACCTGGTCACTTGTGGATGGCGAAGTGGGCTCAGCCTGGTATAAAAAGGAACCCTGGTATGATCCGTATAAACATGAAGATAATGGAATGCACTTGGGTAGGCTTTACCTCAAGACATTATAGTCGCGATATGCAAGCCCCACGGCTTCAATATTGGTATTTACATTCTCAATACGCTATGCTACGCTACGCTAAGTCCAAGTGGAACAGAAATTACTCCCTCTGTGCTGTCGGTCAAGACTGATGTCCACAATCCAGGATATTCTCTCACTCCCTTAACTTTCTCCTACCTACCACCCAGCCGCTTCTCTGACAAAGGAAACAATTACTAGGTCGCAAACTTCAATGCATGGAAACGAAAGAGCGCATCGCTTCGCTAGGTATAGAACAGGACAGGAAACAGAACACCAATACTTCCACACCTAGTCTCACCATAATTCGAAGCTTTCCCTAGAGGCCGCAACGACAACCTCAACTCAGCGTAGGCGTAACATCTCTACTCCCCCTCCCCTCCCTATCTCTATCCCCCTTCCGCGCCAATAGCCTACCGAAACCCGCACTACTCGTCCTCGGACTATCCATGCCGTTCTCTTGCTGTGGAGCAGGCACAAACGAGCTCTTGACCACGACCTTCCCACCTCCTACATTGCAAGTCTTTCCCTCGCCTTTACCACTCTCGTCGACTACCAGCATCCCCTCCCCTAGATCGTCATCTCGTCCAAAAGGTTTATGTCCCTTGACATTGATTTGGAATTGTGTATCAGGTGAGCAGGCAACTTTAAAGGTTTCTTTCTTCTCGTTAAAGTTGATGACCCCGGAGGAGTCTTTGATATGTTCGGTTGAGTGGATAATCTTGGATTTGGGGCCGAGTTGCTTGATGTGCACCATTACAGCGGCGGAAGTGGGGTAGCCTGAAGCGGAGAGGATGGTGAAGTATGCGGTGCCTGTGGGAGGCGAGTCAGGACTACCAGCGAAAATTGCGCTGTGGCGAGATGAAGCACCGAATGATTTGGTACGAGTGTGGGGAGATGCAGAGGAGGGTGTGCCAGGGGCGGAGGCACCATTGTCAGCGAAGCCACTCGCGCGTCGGAGACTTCCGCCTGGTGTTGGTCCGGCATTCTCTTCCGTGACAATGCTAGGTATCATAGGGCTCTCTTCACCGTCGATAATGGGTGTAGTGCTATTTGAAGCATCTTCTTCCCCCTTCTTCTTGCCTCGGAAACCGTGGCGGATGAAGGAAGCTCCCTTGCCAACTCCAGCAGCTGCGAAGCCTACACCTTTGATAGGAGCGCCGGCCACACCTGTGACAACCTTACCGGGTGTTGCAAAGGTACCGGAGAATGTGGAGGTGCGTTGACGTGAACGAGTGACATAGTCTGGTCTGAATAGTAATCGTATTCTGATGGATCCAGACTTCCCATCGAGGTTGAGATTGTATTCGTGCGCCTTGAAAGGATCGAGAAGCTCCAGATTGATATCTGTGCCTCCTAAGAAATCGTCGTTGTCGCCGAAATCCCAGTCCATGACATTGCATCGGAATTTGGCAGCCGTCCGTGAAGGAACATCGACCTCGAAGAACTCATTCCAGGCGGGATGTAGCGTCTTCTTCTGCACCTTGGTTTTGAAGATAGGCACACTGTTGAGCTCGAATTTGCAATATGGATCGCTGTATCCGTTGCGATCGGCTGATGGAAGGTCCGAAGCGTCCAACACATCAACACGTAGTTTGCCCATATTGTTGATACTCTCGCTTGCATCCAATTGCATCTTGACGGGAAGATACTTCAAGCTGACTTTGACGGTACTGAATTGACCATTCTCATCCTTGAGCTTCAAAATGGTCGGATTGTTCTGACGAAGGTTAGCTTCAATCATTAGACAAGTGTCGTAATACTTACGAGGCATTGCTTCAGGGTATCTAAGGTGTTGCCTGTCAACTTAGCAATGGTGTGATCCTTCTTCTCGTCTCCCTTGCTCTCACCCTTCTCACGTAGGCGAAGTGTAATCTTCGAGAAATCGAGCTCGCGGACGAAACAATCTCCAGTCTCGTCAAGCAGAATCTTCTTTGACCGAATAGCAGAGGAGGTATAAGATGGGAAAGCCATATCGTCCATAACAACTTCCAGATGTACATTCGTGCGATTCAGCTCGCAGTCTAGTACCTTGAAGATAATGAGGCCGGATTCGTGTTTAACCAGTTCCTCAGGTGTAAGTCGAATCCTTGGTATCTTCTGCTCCGTAGGGGTTTCTGGTTGTTGCTTCTCGCCTTCTGCAAGCATCTTAGTTATGGTGCTTTCAACCTTTGACAAGGCATTTTCCTCGTTCTTAGCTGCAATTGCGTCTTTTTCGCCACTTTTTCGATCGACCGAGATGCGGCCACGTTCTGAGGAAGTTTTCTTTTCAATACTTTCTGTTGGCATGCTTGCTGCTTCCTCCTCCTCGTCCTCGGGATCGGCAACATTCAAGCATGGATAAAAAGCTGCAGTGTAATTGAGAGTTCCCTTAGGAGAACCTCGTCCATGGATACGTAGCACAGCAGCTTGTGGCACCTTTTTATCATGCACCAAAAACTCGCCATTATCAGCTTTCGCTACGTAATCCGAAGCTAAGACCTCGACCAACCCTAGTGAACGATCACTATTGACAGTCTCTTGGTCCATGACCTCCAACATCAATCGCTCCCTCGCACTATGTACCGGCACATAGATGACTTCGTCCCAATCTGGGTTGAGATTGCTCTGGAACGTTACTGTCCGTCCCTTCTCGATGCCTGACAGCAAGACTCGAACGTATGGATCCGATTTGCCAATGGTTTCCAGGTTTCTCAGATCGCGAGCGTTTTTGAAGTGGAATCGCATGACTCCAATGGGAGTTACATATCCACCGGTACCAACGCCAGCACCGGACAAAGCCACTGGTTTCCACTGTAATGTCAACTTAGCCCGGCCGGATTGTGCACCAGCCAGCTTGTACCATTCTTGGCCCTTCTCCATCAGTTGCAACATATCGTTGAGCTTGATTTGATAGGTGCCAATTATTGGATCTGAACCAATGCCGCGATCATCCTTAACGACCAAGCCGAATTTGGCGTTCTGACGATCGGTGATCAGGACCTCCTTGTGTCCGTTATCCCAGATAGGATTGTTTGTCCTCTTCAATTTCCTAGTGGTATGAATTTCCTTGTTATTGAGAAGCAAAATGGCGTAAGGGTTCAGGATTGACAACAGACCCTTCGAGCCATCCAAGTCCTTAGCTTGCTCGACACAGAAACGTGCAATACCGGTGTTGGACTCAGGCGCAGGCTCCTCCTTGCCATCTGGCAGAGTGCGACCCTCAAGGACTGGAAAGAATCGGATATCTGCACTTATGTTCCCGCGTGCTTTGCCATTAGCAATGACTTCGAGACGCTCATTTTCGTGCTGAGTCTCTTCTTCGGCCCTTTCCAAGGGAAAAGAGGCGGTCCCAAGCTCCTTATCCTTTCGGTATTCGTTGTAATCGTATACTTGTAACGTGAGGACATCGTTGAAAGAAGTCACTATTGCGTATTTTGTCTCGTTCCACTTTGGATTTGCGTTCTCCTTGATAATCTTGGTTTGTGCCAATGGCACCCCTCTGTTGAAGGCAACTACCGCGTAGGGATCTGGTGTACCAGCAAACTTGTCCGGATTCTTGAGTCCATGCGCACCATGTAATGTAATAGCAAGGACCCCAATAGCCTGATCAACGGGAGAACCTGAGAGCATCTTCGCGACCTCGATAGGGAATACATTCGGAGCATACAGCATGGGACCTAGATTGGCGTGTATCTGCTCCATGATGAAGCCTTCGAGACCAGGTACAAAGTTAATATCGAAGCCCAAGGTGTCGCCACCAAGCGGCTTACACACATAATCGATCGTTGGGCGTTCCAGGAAACTTATCTCAACCTTCTCCACGTGAGGAAAGGGGATTTGAAGCTTGATCTTCAATCGCATGAGACCTGAGAACGCCATATCTTCAACAATAACATCTAGAGCCTTGCTAATCATAGCCTTGCCAATCCGGATTTCAAGGACGATCTTGGGATTTACCCTGTTTTTGATCTGGCGGGATGTCATGTCTGCATGGTCATTAGGTGTGAAGCTAAACTTCCAATCCATAAGGACAATATCATCTTCGGCCTTGGGATACGTCTTGACATGCTCCATACGTGGAGGCTTACTGCCCAATGTGAAGGTTTTCATGCGTAGACTGTCCAAAAAGGCAGGTGTAGATGTGCTCAGAACCTGATCGACCGAGTTGATGACCGTCTCCGCTAGTACAGGCTGAAAGATGGGCCAGAATTTGACCATAAAGCTATTGATCCATTCCAGACTTTCTGAATCGGTCTCCAGCTTGGACTTGGCCAATTCACGATTAACATCATCTCGGTAGTTCCGTCGGACGCGGCGTATGGACGTTCGATAGTAGGTGCCACAGCAGGCCATTATTAGGAAGACCCAACCAAGACCACCTCCAAGAACTGCTGTAAGCCATGATGACAGACACGCAAAGGCGATTACAGCAGTATTATGGTACCAATCTAAGTGTGTGAGAGACTTTCCGTGCCAGAAGGTGTGCCTGACCTACCACCATAAAATTTATCTTCGAGTCTCCCTTCCAGCCAAGTCTGGTGGTCAGCGAAGCTCTCGCCCTCTGCTAAGTCGATGGAGCTGCCGAGTCCGAAGCAGGGCGCCCAGCCAGTCCTCTCCACCCAACGCTCGCTCTCTTCTTGAGTAATCCCGCTGACACCATTTGTGAGGGGTTTCCCAGAACTATCCTTGGGGGGTGTTGGGGGTGTGAGTGCGCCCGCAGTTGTAGGAGAGGGAAGATCGTAAGCATCAGGTGTTCCATCATCTATATCGGTCGCAACAGCTACACCTTTCGATCGATGGGTATGATGGAAACCCACGGGCAGGTTCTACCGGCAAAGAGTTCAGATCAGCAACAAAACTTGCTTTGTAAGGGGATTACACTGACAGCCCGTGCCTGCGAAGCTTTTTCTTCAGGAGACGCATTAGGATCAAACGAATATGCCTCCACGCCTGCTTTCCTGCTTTCATTTACGATCTTGCGTTGCGCATCATCGGATGTGACGGATGAGTTCGGGTCCTGCGCAGCTTCGATGGCTCCCTGTTGCTTGAGTTCGTTCGCAGCAGCAGTAGTTGAGGTGAACATCGTGGCAGAGCTGGCTGTTTAGGACCGTGGGGTAGGTCCTGTCGGAAATACGTATACTGCGTACATTCGAAGGTGCTAACATGTACTTCGATATTCCAAGGTGTCAATTGCGCTCAGGTATGAAAGGACAAAACTTGCTAAAGCAATAAGATGAGCCAGATACCTGTAAGCAAGCTGCCTAGATGAAGGCCAATTGAGCCTTGAGGTATCGTGTGCGCGTGAAGCAAGCACAGCAAGCTATCATATAATAAATTTTTGACAGGCTGGAATGGGGCTGGAAAGGTGGAGGTGGAGGTGGAGGTGGAGGTGGAGACTAGCTTCATTCGTGAGCCGTAGATTTGAGCTCCAGCAGCTCTTTGACGGAAGCACTGCACTTTCAATGTAGAGTAAACAAGTCAGAGCTTGTTAGAATGCAATGGATGCTGCAAGTTTGTCGTGAGGTTGTTTGTGTGCAGTACTGTATTGTATTGTGTTGTATTGTGTTGTGTTGTGTTGTATCGTATCGTATCGTATCGTCTTGTATTGTGTGGCTGCAAAGTTGCAAAGCCTAGACGGCGACCAGTTCTTGCTCAGATCCCCGTCTCAGATCTATGGTTCTCATTGTACTGTACCTTGGTCCGTCCCCTTGTTTCCTGTGTAGCGTGTACTACCGTGACTACTTACCGTATTATATAAGGCTGTGACTTGTCCCTTACCAGGCTGTTTTGAGAATGTATACACAAGGTCGTCTTGCAATCGGTACAACAAAAAGGATTCATCCACTGACATAGCACGACGGCGCATTGGTGTAGCACTTGTTACCGTCAACAGTTCCACACCTCTAATTATGGAGGCTGATCAAAGATGAACCTACTGAGAGATCTCTAAGAACTATGCCTCCGATGTGCATGCTATCGATTCTAGTACTGTAGCAGAATCTGGACGCAAGTAGTGGTTATGAGTGGTGAGTACTTGGAGCACAATGCTTCTAGAAGAAAATACCTATCGAAGGATCTTCTGGGGCAAAACTAGCTCGTTCTGAGTGGGCCTGGGCCCAAGTGTCGATTGAAGCCTTTGGAGAGTGGGAGGGAAGGGTGGATCTTTGGAAGGGTTGAATACTGTAACGTGAGACAATAGCACAGCTCTCCAAATATCTCACGAGACAAATGTAGATTCAGTCAAGATTGGGTACTAATAATAGAATATATTATGTGACTTGCACAGAGAACCAGGACAGATTTCATGCAGGAAGTAAGGATGTAATAATAACTTGAAACGTCTTGGTCGCGTGAGATGCTTCGACATTCATACTCTGTGCTGACAACAACACGATTTCCCAAACTAGTCCTACCAATTGAATACTCCTGCTTCTGTCGGCAATAGTTCTCGCAAGAGAAGCTCAAACAAGTGCACATGCGATCCACAGCTGCCAGAGGCCCCACATACTGCAACAACACATGGACGCTGTGCCTCGAGCGCAAGAGCGTCTAATTCCTCCCCACCAAAGCTATATTTCCAGACAAGCTACAACGATCCCGACAACGCAAAGGGGCTATCGCTGTTTGCTAGCGTCATCTATCCATAAGTGCGCTGGAACAAAGGCTTATCTATTCACAAGCTTGACATGGTGTAGGACTTTTACCCTAGAGCTCCTGCTTCGCAAAGTTACATATGCGCGGTTAGCTACCTGGACATGGAATCGGAGCCCGGAAAGGAGCAGAGCTTCAGACATCGAGACCGGTTTATTGGGAAATTGTTTGGAAAAGATGGGAAAGACAAGAAAGCGAGCACGGATGACGATGTCAACGCCTTCCTTCATGGGAGCTCGGACAAGTTGAATTTCACGACGCCCGACTATCGATCTACGAACCAACCGGTACTAAGTAGAATCGACACAGCAAGCGCGACTCGATGGCCATCAGCGACGGAACTCAATAGTTCCATGAAGTTAAGGCGGCGCTCTGCAAGTCCAAATCGGAGCAGAAAGGGTTTGGTGGTACATTTCACACACGACGAACCAGAGGTCATTGGCGAAGGTGGGGATGAAGCAGAAGCACCTACTTCGCAGATCTCATTCAAGAAGCGAGCGCAGACGCATCCGCCCAGTGTGAGAACACAAAGACAGGAGCTGCTTCCAGAGCCAAAGGATGCTGCAAAGCCGGGATATGGCAAACTTGGCGATCATCGAGATGGTCCACGGGTAGCTGACGATTTCCAAGCTGCTCCCCTACAAAGAGTGCAAACAGGATTTGAGGCTACAGCACAGAAGCGGGTGGATGACAGGGAGAGACATCATTCACCATATCGGGATAGGCATGAAGAATCTTCCGAGGATGTGCAAACGAGATCTCATCACAATGGTAGCGAAAAGCCTTCAACAAACAGACTGACGAGGGAGATGAATGTATCAGAGGGTAAGGCTCTCAAGAAGGCACTTTCTGCTCAGCTCGAGGTCTCGGATGAGGAGGTTGAGTCCACTGGATCACCGCCAGAGTCGAAACGTTCAGGCCGAGGGATTGCATCTCAAGTAGATGCTCTGCGTATTGCGACTTCGCGGAGCATGGACGCATCCCCAACAAGATCCAAGGTCTCGACGTATTCTGAACCGGCTAACGAGCTGCGCAACAAGGGCGATGATGTCGATAGTTTGGGTGGAAGTCCTACCTCAGCGTGGTCTTCAACCGTCGAGTCAATTGGAGCCGACAGTCCCCAATCATCGTTCAAGTCGCCAACTTACCCGTCCTCAGCCCATAACCCCCACTCAACGTCAAGAGCAGACCAAATCAGCTCCAGTGTCCCTGTAGAGAGTCCCAAGCCAATGTCTCGAACGGCGACGTTCAAGCAGGATGCTCCTGCTGGCAAGACACAGAGCTTGTCAAGATCAGCTACTCCCAATTTGGCATTACCAGAAAGCCTACAAGCTATGTCGAGATCCGCAACCATTAGTGCAGCTTCTGGCCCACAACGCCCACAAGCTGTCCTGAGGTCGGCGACAGACTATCAAGTCAGTGACACTTCTCAAGCGGCACCCCGAACTACAGCTTCAAAATTCCAAGAGGCAGCGATGGCGGCAGGCTATGACAGTGGCAAATCAACATCACGAAGAGCAGCTTCAAGATTTCAAGACGTGGCACAAGCTGTAGGAGACGAAGCCTTGCGAGATTTTTCAGAGCGCGTATCTCATCTTTTCACCTTGTTCCGATTGTCTGCCGAGTCGAAGAGGCCCTTATCTAAGTGTTCTCTCGAGGAGCTGGTACGGCTTGCTTTATGGTGGTTCATCAAAGGTCGTTCTGACCTTGAGACCACGATCAGAGAACGTCCAACCAACAGCGAAGCACAGCAAGCCAACTTCCGCACACGCCAACAAGCTCACGCAGATCTCGCTAAGGCTTTGTGGATTCTGCAAATGATCACCGATCAGTATCCTGATATGCCAAGCGGCATGGAGGCGGATTTTGACCCTACAACAGCTGACATCATGGATGTGCGTCAAAGCACCACAGCTAATCTGCGGAAGCTCGCTATGTCCATGAAACGCAATAACATCCTTCCGCCAGGAAATGACGGACCCCTACAACAGGGACTCAATAGCTCCGTATGGGTCATAACCGAAGGCAGTCAGTCTCTGCTCGGACTGCAAAGACCAAGCTCCTCCATCTCCTTATCTCAAGCATTCCCGCTTGGCGATACCAATGTCGTTTTCCATTACGGCAGAATGTTTGTCGACAGTTTTTTGATCGAGGAAGGCCAGACACAGACATATCGTTGTCCATGTCTGGTGTCCGTGGTCCGCTCTCAGAAAGACAAAGCACTAAAACTTGTGGTCGCGAGCCAAGATACGAGGCTCAAATTCTGTGTACAGAATGATAAGAGCTTTGGGCCTACGTGGGAAGAAATCAATTGGCGGACAAAAAGTGATGCGCTGGACGTAAAACTTCCGCGAGGTTTCAAGCTCCAGCTTATGTTCTCCAAGAAGGACTTCCGAACGTTATTGGCCGTGTACGACTGGCATAAGAAGCTCCATACGAACCTCCGACAACGTCAAGATGAGGATCTTATATTCGAGAAGATTGTCAAATCGTTCCAATATTTTGATCAAGACCCTCAATCGACCACCTTTCCCAAAGATGCAATGCTACATTGTCAAGTGCGGTTCTTCGAGAAATATACCTCTCGAAAGGGAACGTCCGGAGTCCGTCGGATCCACCAAGGCTTCCGCGTGGCTTTGATTACAGGCATAAAGACGAAGGAGCTAAGGGGAATCAGCCAAGACCTTCCAACTACTGTTCCGATGCAATTGGGCGTTTTGAGAGGCGAGGGTGGTGCTCCAGCGCTGTTGATTAAGCTTGATGATGGAAGAGCAAAATTTGCCATGGCTTACACCTTCGATGATAT
>Ga0115853_100086_pt1 | contig 22949 bp, 20 predicted proteins | sample InSIn5gowninarea_FD_83867 | JGI IMG/M metagenome (GOLD analysis project Ga0115853, IMG submission 83867)
AAACCATGTAGCAATAAAATAATAAGCGTAGGAGGAATATGGATTGGTAGTTAAGGCGGCTTGTTTATCAAAAATCATCATTAGCCAAATTGCAATAATCGTTGAAATTACAATAGAAAAGATGCTAAATGGGATATAGAACATTTTTATGCTTAAAAATGTGTTTTGAAATGTTAAAGCATTAAAATGATAAGAATATTATAAAGGAAATGATAAGGTATGAGCAATCCGAAAGTCTCTATAATTATGGGTGTATATAATGGGAAAGAAAGATTACTTAGTGCAATAGAATCTATACAAAATCAGACATTTAAAGATTGGGAATTTATTATTTGTGATGATGGATCTAGTGATGGAACATTTAATTTATTAGTAAGCCTTGCAAAAAAAGATCCACGAATTAAACCATTAAAAAACCCACAGAATTTAGGATTAACAAAAACATTAAATCATTGTTTAACGGTGGCAAAAGGTGTATATATCGCAAGAATGGATGATGATGATTACAGTTATCCAGATAGATTACAAATTCAAGTGGATTTCTTAGATGCACAGCCTGAATTTGATTTTGTTTCTTCTTCAGTTGATATTTTCGATGGAAAAAATGTTGTTTATAAGCAAGTAGCAAGGCGTGAACAACCTAAAAAAACTGATTTTTTATGGGGGTCATGTTTTGTTCACCCTGCAACGGTTTTTAGAGCTAACAAGCTGAAAGATGTTAAAGGCTATCGTTTTGCAAAAGAAACACGTCGAGCAGAAGATTATGATCTATTTATGAGAATGTATGCATCGGGTATGAAAGGATATAATATTGAAAAATCTTTATTAAGATATTATGTTAATTCAGATGCTATGAAAAAAAGAAAGTTTAAATATAGAGTTGATGAAGTAATTGTAAGGTATAAGGGGTTTAAAAATCTAGGTTTATTTCCAAAAGGTTATTTATATATTATAAAGCCATTAATAGTTAGTTTAATCCCTAAGGGAATCCTTATAAATTTACAAAGAAAGAATTATCAACAAGCTGTTAAATGATACTATTTTCTGTGGCATTACTAATTAAAGCCAATTTTAATATAGTATAAGGTAGTCATTTTATAGTAGCCTCATCGAGATAAGTAGTAGGTTCTGAATTATTGGATCAAATGGCATGGGAGCTTTCAAGATAGTAATGGAAATTATGTGTAGCAAATAGCAAAAAGTAAAGGATTTTTTAAAAAATGAAAAACTTGTTATTAAGAATATTAGTTTTCTTCATTAGTTTAATGGTTTCAATAATTTCTTGGGTTAGTTATCCACCTCCAGGTTATAATATGGTTTTTTTACTTCCACTAACTTATGGATTATTGATATTGTCATTACCATCTGTTACAAGGTTCATGATTAAAAATATAGGATTATTAATATTTAACATTGTAGCTTTTTTTAGATATGTCATTTTAGTTTTGGTTGGTGCCTTGAGTGAATTTCCCATATGGAGAGGTATCCCACCCGGACCCACTTACATTGAAAGTGCAATTTTAATTATGTTTATTGAGATGATAGCTGTATTCATTTTTATACAAATTTTTTCAAAAAAGTATTACTCCAGTGCAAAAATACAAGCACATTATGAAAAGGTCATAAATATTAATATAAACTCTTTTGTATTAAGATTATTTATTTTACTAGGTCTGATTTCAATATTATTATTTCCAGAAATTACATCAAAATTTAATTTTGTTACAAACATAGATAATTTTTCCGAATATCAACGGAGCGACTTTCCGCTATTCGGACTATTTGAACTACTCTTTAATATGGCCAGAATATTAGTTGTTCTTTCTATAGTTGTCTACTGGAAGAGGAAATACGAATCAAGTGGCAAGTTTAAATATGTACTTTATTCAATCGGCATTTCATTTTTAAACTTACTAATAGTAACGGGGCTAAGTAGATTTAGCATTCTGATGTCGGCTATGGCAAGTTTATATTTTCTAACTAAACTATTTAACAAACATAAAAAAGTGATTTTTTCGTCGCTTACAACGGGTATTCTTTTTTCGGTTACAGTTGTATCCATATATAAATTTTTTGAGAGAGATATAAATAACTCCACAAATTATAATGATTTAGCCTGGTGGAGCGATACATTACAAATGTATTTTTCAGGTCCCAAAAATGTTGCTATTGCACTTACTATGAACGACAGTGTAAATATTAACGTGATAGTTCAAATATTAACAGATCTCTTTTCTTCTGTGGCAGGTGTCGCAGGTATTCTAAATCCCAACTTAAGTACTGTTGGATTATTTAATTTGACCTATTATGGAAGTACAGTGAGTGTTGATCAAGTTGTTCCCATTATTGGTCAAGGAGTTCTTTATTTTGGATATATAGGGAGTTGTATTCCATCGATTATTGCAATTTGGCTAATGATGATTTTTGATAAACAAGCCGCCTTAACTACCAATCCATATTCCTCCTACGCTTATTATTTTATTGCTACATGGTTTGGGGCAACGATGATGGTAAACTGGACTATTCTTTTCTCACATTTTATAAATACTGGTGTCTTGTTAATGATAATTATTAAAGTGAACGATCATTTGATATTAAAGAAACAAAAAGTAGGAAAGTTTTTATGAGGACTAAAAATGCTTTTAATAATCTAGTTGCCGCACTTCTACTAAGTTTAGTAACAGCTATTTCGGGTTTAATTCTACCTAGATTATTTATATTAACTTACGGTTCTGAAGTAAATGGACTAATTTCTTCAATAAAACAGTTTTTATTATACCTAAATTTAGTAGAGGCTGGAATCGGTTATGCATCAATGGCAATGCTTTATTTGCCAATCAGAGAGAAGAATTATAAATCAATTAATTCTATACTATCTGCAACGAGGATTCAATATATTAATTCCGGTTGGCTCTTTATGACTCTGGTACTTATCCTAGCATTTATATATCCTTTCTTTGTTTTAAATCAAATTTCATGGATAATATCCTTCCTAATGGTACTAGTTCTTGGAATAATTGGAGTAGCGGAATTCTTTTTAATTGGGAAATATAGAGTATTTCTAACTGCTGCCCAAAAAGGATATATAGTTTCTTATATTCAGTTAGGTGGGGTATTTTTAAATTTATTTGTCACAATAATACTTGTACTTGCTGAAGCCAATCCAATCATTGTGCAGTTAGTAGCATCCATAGTATATGTGTTTAGATTTATTTTCTTGAAACTATATCTGAATAGAAAATACCCGAAGGTTAGATATGACGAAGAGCCAAATTATAAGGCATTGGATAAAAGATGGGATGCACTAATACATCAAATTGTAAACCTAGTCTTAGTTAATACCCCAATAATAATCATTACAATATTTAGTGGTCTAAAAGAGGTAAGTGTTTTTACCATTTATTTATTGGTTAATAACATGATAGTAATGGTCTTGTCTGTATTTATGAACGGGTTTCAAGCTGTTTTTGGAGATATTATTTCTGAGAAAAACAAGGGTTTGTTGAGGAAAAACTTCCATTTATATGAATGTTCATTTTTTCCTGTAGTATCTATTACTTATATTGTTACGGCTTTATTATTTATGTCTTTTATTTCTCTTTATACATCCGGGATAACTGATGCAAATTATATCCGTCCGGAACTCGCTATTCTATTCGTTTTTATTGGCATTCTTCATAATTTAAGAGTACCATCGATGTCGATTATGAATTCAGCGGGATTATTTAAGGAAACAAAAGTTGCAGCGATAACTGAGGCTGTAATTAGTCTCGTAGTATCATTGATATTAGTTCAATTCTGGGGAACAGTAGGTGTTTTGTTAGGTTGGTTAGCTGCTTATCTGTATAGAATTGTTGTACTTATTAAACAAATATCTAAAGATTATGTATATGATAGTGTAATTCCAACTATCAAGGTGATTTTGATGAATGGGATATTCGGCCTTATCACATACTTTATTTGTAAGAATTTTATTCACTTGAGCATTAATAACTATATTGGCTTTTTGGTGAATGGAGTAATGCTAACAATAGTTACTTCCATATTAATCATATTTTTTAATCTAATCGTATATAGGGAAGAATTCTTATCGATTAAGGAAAAAATTATCAATTTAATTAAAAAGAAACAGATTAAATCAAATTAATATAAATTAGGAGTTAAATTCTATGAAAGTAGCATTTGTATTGGATAATATGAATTTTGGCGGTATTGAGCGTGTTGCTATTAATTATATGGATATATTGATAAGACAAGGGCATGAGATAGATGTAATCATATTAAATTCAAAGGTTGATGAAATTGTTAAGGAAATACCAAAACAATGCAATGTTTTATATAACAATTTTCCAAGAACACTCTGTCCAGAAGCTTATTGGACGGTTGCAAAGAAATATAGGTTGGGAAAATATATATTTCCTATATTGTATTTTACATTATCAATACTTACTCCTATACTTAGAATATTTAAAGGTAAACGTGGGAAATATGACTGTGCTATTGCTTTTTCTGGTCATTATAATGATTTAACATATGTTGCTAATTATATTAAGGCTGACAAGCGTTATTGTTGGTTGCATGGAGGTGTAACTGGGTATTTTTTAATGTCACCTGGTTTTTATTTTTTATATAGGAAAATAAAAAATCTCGTAGTGTTATCTAAAGACTATCAAGAAAATGCAATGATAACTAATAAATTGGATGATTGTAATATAACCAAGTTGTATAATCCTGTTTCCATAACTGCTAAATCATTAGATTTTCAGAAAATAGAAAAGTTAAGAAAAGATTATGGTGATTTTTTGCTGATGGTAGGTAGGTTTTCTCCTCAAAAGGATCAAATAACGGTAATTAATGCGATAAAAATTTTAAAAACAAAGTACAAAAGAACAATGAAAATTCTATTTGTTGGTGACGGACCTACTAGGATAACTGCTGAAAAATATGCTTCGGATTGTGGAGTATCAGATTTAGTGATTTTCGAGGGAATGCAATCTGATGTGCAAAATTACTATAAGGCAGCAAACATATTTGTTCATTCAAGTCCGTCCGAGGGATTGCCTACTGTTTTATTAGAAGCAATGTCTTACGGTGTTCCTATTATAGCAACCGATAGTAAACCTGGAGTAAGGGAAATTTTAGGTGAAAATGAATATGGTTTAATAAGTCCTATAAAAGAAGCAGAAACAATGGCACTAAATATGGATAAACTACTTTCTGAAAGAAAACTATATGAAGATTACGTTAAAAAGGGCTATGAACGAATTCAAGACTTTAAACCAGAAGTTATATCGAAACAATTAGAAATACTGTTAAATGATGAATAAGGAGACAGAAAAATGAGTAAAAGATTAAACGTTGCGGTTACAGGCTTTGTTGGTAGCGGATCATCAGCTGTTATTGACTTAATAAAAGAATTTAATAACTGTGGAGTTGCTTTAGAAAACGATCAGCCATACGAACATATACCTTTTTATACAGATAACGGATTATTCGACTTAGGTGCAATAATGATGAATGTTAATAGCCCCCTTCGTTCTAGTACTGCAATTTCCTCATTCATTAAAAGTATGAATTGGCTTAATAATAATAACTTTGGCTGGTTTGGTTCATATCGATGGTTAGTCGGGGACAAATTTGAAAAAGCAACTAATGAATTCGTTAAAGAAATAAGTATCCCGATTAGCGGGAGGGCGTATAGTAACTATAAAAAGGTAAGGTTCTCCATTTTGAAAGTATTCTTACAAATTGCTGCAAAGATAGTTTTCAAGCGTAAAATTTATAAGTGGGGAAGGTTATACGTATATGATAAGGAGCAGAATTATTTTTCTATTCCCTCTTCTGATGAATTTTATACTGCTGCAAGAAAGTTCGTAAATTCTTATTTTGATATGTGTGCAAAACCAAATAAACAACTAATGATTTATGACCATTTACTCTGGCCTCAACATACAAATTTAGTAGACTCCTATTTTGATGAAAATTTTAAAATGGTCGTTGTCTTACGAGATGCTAGAGATTTATATATACTAAATAAATATTATTGGAGTAAGCGAACTGTCGGTGGTGGGTCCGCACTATTTCCTACAAATCCAGGAGATTTCATTGACTACTGGTCTAGATTAATGGCCGGGACCCAAAAGGGTAACTCAAAGAAAATCTTGTTTATTCAGTTCGAGGACCTAATTTATAATTATGAAAATTCACTTTTGAAAATTATGGATTTTCTAGACCTAAAGGCTGAGCAACACATAAATAAAAAGAAATATTTTGATCCTGATAAGTCCATAAAAAACACTCAGACATTTTCAATAAGAAATGAATGGAAAAAGGAGGTTGAAGTTATTTATGAAAAAATACCTCAATACACTTATGATTTTCCTTTTGAAAATAGTACTAGTTTAGACGAGTTGTTTAACTAGTTCTTCTAATAAGCTTTCTATTCAGTAGTTATTGTTTATATGCAATATTTAAAGAAATTTATCTTAGTTGGAGGAAATGGTTATGAAAAGAGTAATAACATACGGAACATTTGATTTGCTACATTATGGACATATAAATTTATTAAAAAGAGCTAAAGAACAAGGTGATTATCTAATTGTTGCAGTGTCAACAAATGAATTCAATGAAATAAAGGGAAAAAAGTGTTACTTTTCTTATGAGGAAAGAAAAAAACTTGTTGAAGCAATTCGTTACGTAGATTTAGTAATACCCGAAAATAGCTGGGAACAAAAGGTTGAGGACATTCGGGATTATAGGGTAGATACCTTTGTAATAGGTGACGATTGGAAAGGTAAATTTGATATCTTAAATGACTTTTGTGAAGTAGTTTATTTAGATAGAACTCCAGAAATATCAACAACAAAAATTAAAAATGAATTGGGACTAAGTGCAATTAATATGTAATTTCGGTTAATGTAGGGATTGACTTAAAATATATCTTAAAAGATTCGGGGTGAGTTGCATATGAACATATTAGTAACCGGTGGTGCCGGATATATAGGCTCACATACCTGTATTGCTCTTTTGGAATCCGGACATTCAGTCATTATTGCTGATAATCTTTCTAACAGTAACAGTGAGACTGTTATGAAAATCATGAATATAGCTGATAAAGAAGTAACTTTTTACGAGATTGATGTAACAGATGCAGAAGCTGTTGATGTTATTTTCAGAAATTACAAGATTGATGGTGTTATACACTTTGCTGGTCTTAAGGCAGTCGGTGAGTCAGTAGAAAAACCGCTAGAATATTATTATAATAACATCGTAAGTACTATGGTTCTAACAAAAGCTTGTCAGAAATACGGTGTCAACCGATTTGTCTTTAGCTCATCAGCAACAGTGTATGGAGATAATAAAGTACCTTTTGTAGAGACAATGGATCTCCTACCAACGACTAATCCTTACGGTGAAACAAAAGCCATGAGTGAGCGGATTTTAACCGATATAGCAAATGCAAATCCAGCTCTTTCGGTATCAATTCTTAGATATTTCAACCCAGTAGGGGCTCATGAGAGTGGATTAATTGGTGAAGCTCCTAACGGAATCCCAAATAATCTTATGCCATATGTAACTCAAGTAGCAAAAGGCAAGCTTGAGAAATTACGTGTGTTTGGTAATGACTACCCAACAGTGGATGGCACTGGGGTTCGAGATTATATTCATGTATTAGATCTAGCTGAGGGCCATGTTGCTGCATTGGAAAATCTAACTGAAGGTGTTCATGTTTATAACTTGGGAACCGGAAAAGGTACTAGTGTACTAGAATTAGTGAAAGCTTTTGAAGATGCTAATGATATTGAAGTTCCTTATGAAATAGTGGATCGGAGACCTGGGGATATCGCTTCATGCTATGCGGATGCTTCAAAGGCAAAGTATGAACTAGACTGGACAGCAAAATGCGATATTATTGCTATGTGCCGGGATGCCTGGCGATTTGAGAAGAATTATAAGGAATAGTGTGATTTAGTAAATTACCCGCTGGGCCGTGGCTTGGCGGGCTTATTTGTCGTGATTTTTTATCTTTTTCCACCACAAAGAGGATCATGAAATTCCTATCATAATCCTCTTAAATTAATCTTTCGTATATTTACACAACATTTCTTCTTTCACAATTTTTCCCCATTCTAAGTCAATAAGCATTACATATAAATTTGCTCTTAATGATAAAGGTGGTCTTTTCATTAACATATTAAAATCTTTTTCGTCGTTAACCACAATAGTAAGTTTATCTGTTTTAAATAATTCAAACATTGCTATTCGACCGTAAAGATGATAAGCATAAAAGCCAAGTGGTCGACGGTCTGGGATAGTTGGTCTGAAGTCTAAATACCATCTATTGTATCCTTCGTTGGATTTGGTGCCTGTCACCACCCGAGTTTTTTCGAGATTTGTAGAATCATTGATTGTTAAAACCCTGAGTTCAATCATAGGACTCAGGGTTTTATTCGTTTTGGGCTAACTTAAGCAGTATAAGAACTTTTGAATTGGCGTTCAATATCCTTTAATGCTAGAAGAAAATCCTCTCTAGTCCAGTAGAAGGTCTTTGATTGTTTAAATGCAGCTATACAATTCATTAAATGTCGCTCCTCTTCAGAAGAGATACTGAGGGTTACTATCTTCAATTCATTGGGTACTCGGTTAATTAGTCCTTTTAAGTTTTCATGTTCTTTACTAGGTAATACAGGAAATGTAATCTCCAAGGCGATCTCCATTAGGGGGGGTGCCTGTCACCACCCGGGTTTTGTCGATATTTGTAGGGAAGGACGTGGGGACGGTTCTCAAGTCCCGTTTTGGGTCGAAATCAAATGGTATCCGTTACAGCAATGTTCAAAATCTTGACGAGATTTATAGAGTGATAAATTAGTATTAAAGGATTTCTGCAATCAGCAGTTTTAGGTAGCAGCAAAATTTTTGGAGGAGTGCTTTTTGTATTGAACAATGAGCACTCCTTCTTTTGGATTTCTTTATTTTTTTTTTTTATCCCACTTCTTATATTAGGGTGAAGCACGAAGGTATAGGGGTTATTGGCTAACTCTACGGTCATATCTCTTAATTGTTCGGCGGTTTTTAGTTTTGTATTGAAGGATGCTAATCTTAATGGAACGATGAGTGTAGTGTTGTTATGAAATGTGATGAGGGTCTTTCGGTTGTTGCTGGTCGTTCTTCTTATCGGATAAGTGAGGGCCTGGGGACGGTTCTCATGTCCCGTTTGGGGTCAAAAACAGGGAGAGGGATGTGTGATTATGGCCAAGGGAATTTACCACTAATGCCATCTTTTTTACCACTCAACGCCAATATTTTTACCAAGCATCGCCAAGCTTTTTTCCAAATAAAGAACTCCTCCATCATATTATTAATGTGGAGGAGTTTTTTTATTAGAGACCAATATTAAGCTTTAATGTATTTAATGATGATTTTTTGTAGACGCTAAACTATGGTTAACACTTTTTGCTAGATAAGAATGAACACTTTATAACCAAAACCTCTCTCATTCGGTATACTTTATATATTGCTAACTGAGGAGGACATAGGAGTGAGAAAGTGGATGCGATATATAGAAATACAAAAGTTTCGGTGCCTAGTGTCACCACCCGAGTTTTGTTTGTAGAATAGATGTATTGGTCAATGGACATGGGTTCAGTTCAACCTTGTCCCGGTGGTTAAGATGGAGTATCAAGGTTCTTGTTTTATAGATTAGTAAAACTGTGTGGAAGCCCCACCGGTTTTATTTTACTTTGAAATAATTATAATAGATATTAAGGGGGGAGAAACTTTATGGAGTTTTGGAAAATATTCGCGACTGCTGTATTAACTGCAAGTGCCACCAATATATTTGGATATTTCAAGGAAAAAAAGTTTGCCTCATCAAAATATGCGGAACAAGTTTTAAAAGAATTATATGTTCCAATTTATAAAATACTTACTAAAAGTATTATACCAGGTAATGGATATGAGGGAATAAATAGAGGTCAACTTGAGGAGATTAAGGAAATCATTGAAAAACACCCCGAATTAACGGATCCAAGATTAGACAGTATAATATACCGTTACCTCGAGGATATATATTTTGAATATAATCAAACTGGTGATTATCCTGAAAGGTACCGTACATATGATTTGGATAGAAAACTATTTGAGTACATTTTGATATCCTTTAACCAAACTAGAAGATATCTTGGATTACCAAGTGATTTAAAATATGCTTACCCAATTTTATTTAAATTCCGGGTCTGGAAAGATAAAAAAAGCAATCAGCGTATACAGCGTAAGATAAGAAAAATACGTAAGAAGGAGGCAAACGGAGACAGGCATCATGTCCCCGAGGATTAGGAAGCTTTCGGTGCACTAGCAGGGACAGGGGGGCGATTCTTTTAGGGGACAATCGGAAGTTTTGCGCGAAAGGAGGCCGAACTAGCGGACTATGCTAGTTTGGCCTAGTCAAGGTGCCTGTGGGAACAGTGCCTTTCACCACCCGAGTTTTGTCGAGTTTTGTAGAATTATAAGTTAGTATACTTCTGAGTCTTATAAGAAGCTCAGGGTTGCAATGTTTAAAGGAGGGGAGGCTTTTTGTTATGAAACAGCTAGAAGCACTCCTCTTTGTATTTCTCTATTTACTATTTTTTATCGCACCTCTTTTAGAAGGACTTGGGGACGGTTCTCATGTCCCGTTCTGGGGTCTAAATGAGATTCGGGTGCCAATTTTGTGGTGTCACCACCCGGATTTTGTGAGGTTAGGGTCACAGGGACATGGACATTGGGACGGTTCTCATGTCCCACTCAAGGGTTTTGGTCCCAGGGGGACAGGCACCTTGTCTCAGTTGGTAAGGGACACTGGAAGGACATGGGGACGGTTCCGTGTCCCAGCAATTCGCAAGGGTTTTGAAGGGAATGTGATACCTGTCAGCCCGTTTATCCCCGTTAAAGTAGGGAGATCGGGACAGTGAATAAGGTGCACCCCAAAAGTTAGAGTCAAAATCTAATCTTTTGGGGTGTTTATTTTGGTTGAAAAATATAGTGATGATTTGAAGTTAACAGTGGTGAGGGAGTATCAAGAAGGCAGACTAGGGATAAGACCCCTGGCCAAGAAGCACGGGATTAAGTCAAAATCAGTTGTTGGCAGGTGGATAAAAGTTTATGAGAGATTTGGTTCTGAAGGATTAAAAAGGAAGAGGAAAAACAAATCATATTCTGTTCAATTCAAGCTAGATGTATTAAGCTTTATGAAGAGAACAGGTTCTTCAGAGACGGAAACTGCCCTTCACTTTGGAATAACAGAACCTACTATAATTGGTAGGTGGAAGAAAGCCATTTTAGAGGGGAAAGATGAAGGCCTGAATAAACATAAAGGTAGGCCTCCCATGTCTAACAACAAGAAAACCGACAAAGAAATGACATACGAACAAAAGTTAGAAAGAGAAAATGAACTCCTTCGTTTGGAGGTAGAGTATTTAAAAAAGTTGCGAGCCTATCGGATGGACCCGAAGGGCTTTCTCGAGAAACACAAGCAGCAGTATCACTCGAACTCAAAAAAAAGTTCAAATTAAAAGACGTATTACTAGTCGTTGGAATTCCTGAATCTACTTATCACTACCAAATTAAAGCGATGAAAAAAGAAAACCCAAAACAAGAACTAGAGGATTGTATTCACTCTATATTTGACGAGAATGACGGTAATTATGGATATCGTCGTGTTAAATTAGAACTGAAGAACCGAGGGAAAATCGTAAATCATAAAGCTGTGCAGCGAATTATGGGAAAGCTCGGTCTTAAAGGGAGCAAATTTAGCAGAAAATCACGGAAGTATAGTTCCTATAAGGGAAATGTAGGGAAGGTTGCGAAGAACCGAATTCATCGCCGTTTTCAAACGAGTGTATGCCATCAGAAGTTAACAACTGATATTACAGAATTTAAGTGTTTAAATGGTGAAAAGATATATCTGAGCCCTATTATGGACTTATATAACGGCGAGATTCTTTCTTATGGGATAGGTACTAGTCCAACTTTGGATCTTGCGATCAGACCCCTTAAAGAGGCCATTGCAGTTGTAAAAGACTCGAGGTTTAGGACAACGATTCATTCGGATCAAGGATGGCAATATCAACATAAAAAGTGGGTTACGACACTCAAGGAAAATAAGATTTTTCAAAGCATGTCTCGAAAAGGAAACTGTTTGGATAACTCCCCGATGGAGAACTTTTTTGGCCTTCTAAAACAAGAGATGTATTATGGAGAGGCAAAGTGCACGGTTGAAGAGTTAAGTGAGAGAATTAATAGATATATAGATTACTATAATAACAAACGTATTAAGCAAAAATTGGCAGGCATGAGTCCAGTTCAATACCGTATTTATACCAGCCAATTAGTTGCATAATAAAAACTCTAACTTTTTGGGGTCAGCTCAGAACCTGTCCCTGTGTCCCTAGGGATGGCCAGAGTTCCTGATTGATTCGTAGCGAGAATAGAGATACACTTTTCTATATAGTACTTTTTAAGCAGGTGCAAGGATGAATGATAGACAGAAGGAACAAGGAAGGACCTGGGGACGGTTCTCATGTCCCATTCTAGAAATGGTCAACCACTGTCACCACCCGGTTTTTCCGATATTTGTAGAATTATAAATTAGTATACCTCTGAGTCTTATACCAAGCTCAGGGTTGCAATGATGAAAGGAGGGGAGGCTTTTTGTTAGGAAACAGCAAGAAGCACTCCTCTTTGTATTTTTCTATTTACTATTTTTTTATCGCACCTCTTTTAGCAGGATGAAGCACAAATGTAAAAGGTTTATTCGCTAATTCCACTGTCATATCTCTTAGCTGTTCTGCGGTTTTTAGTTTTGTATTGAAGGATGCTAATCTAACTGGAACGATGAGTGTGGAGTTGTTATGAAATGTGATGAGGGTCTTTCGATTGTTGCTGGTCGTTCTTCTTATCGGTTATGGATTTAACCAAATGGTGTCTTCATGTTTGGGAGAACGGGTAGGAAATAGGACAATTTTATGGATGGGATTGACCATGATTGGACACATATGGACATTGCCAAGTAGCCATTTGGACGTCTCAAGCGCTCCTCTTAAATCAAATCCAATTCCTCTAATGCTGTCATTGAGGACTTCCAATGGGGATTTATCGACGATGAAGGTTCGGTTACATTCCGTGATTTGGGTGCATTGCTTCCGGAAGGACGTGGGGACGGTTCGAGACCAGTGAAAAAGTAGAGTTTTTTTCGATCCCAAACCTCATTTCTTCGAAATTTTTGACTATCTTCCAAAAAAATAAGTGATATTGAGACATATTTTAAATATTAAGGGGAATTGAGGTATCACTTCCTCCTTTATTAAGTAGTTGAAGCGGATGCAAGTTTTGCAATCCGCTTCAAGTTTACTGCTATGGCAGCTAATTTAGATTGTTTGGACACACTTAATAGACCATACCCCCTGGCTCGGGAGAGGCCATGAAATCTTTTGAGCTCAGAATTCTTTCCTTCAATAGATGCTCTCTTCCTGTATTTTTGTTTGAACTCCTCAGTCTTTTGATACTGAGAAATCTCATAAAATTCAGCTGGAAGGACTTGGGGACGGTTCTCATGTCCCGTTCTGGGGTCTAAATGAGATTCGGGTGCCAATTTTGTGGTGTCACCACCCGGATTTTGTGGGGTTAGGGTCACAGGGACACACAGAGTTTTGTCGAGAATTGTAGAATGAGGGATTGGTATTAAATAATATTAGTGGCCTTTTTGCTTTGCAGCAGAAGGGCCATTTTTTTGTGAACCAAGTCACTACCAAAGTGACGCCCCCGAATTTTTAGAAGGTTGATAGGTGAATTGCCACTGCTACCCAATGGGGCACACCCTTAAAATGTTGAAATTTTAGAAAGAGGACTTTAGGCATATTGGTGTGGGTTAGTGAGCTTTTGGGTCGTGTTACATGAATGAATTTTTTAATCGGGATAGTTAGTATATGAAAATTAAATTCATGAGTTGAACAGGACGTGGGGACGGTTCTCAGGTCCCATTCTGGAGCGCGAATTAAGGGAAAGGGTGTAACCGTTAAGTAGTTTTGAACACTTTTTTTCAATTTATTTTGAACACTTTTGAGTTAAAAATCCCCCCACCAAGCCTTCAGTAGGGAGGGGGAAACTGTTTTCTAATTTAAAAAGGTAATATCTCAAGCTGATCTACTAATTTTCCGTTTTCCTTTTTTAATTCAGACACTTGTTGCCTTAGGTCGGCAATTTCCTCTAGTAATCTACTAATCTTCGTTGTATCATCTATGCCCTGTTCATAAGCAGTTCCTTCCCACCTATATGCCTCTAAAAAATTATAGACATCCTCCTCGCTTATGGTGTACGTGCCTTTATATTCTTTGCTTTCAAGTTTACCTTCACTTAACCATTCCTTTACCTTATTTATGTCGCACTTTATACCATATGAATGCATGAGATGCGTAGCCTCTTGTACTGTTAATATATTCAATGTTGCTCTACCTCCGACTGTTAGTTGACGCTTAATTTCCTAAGGTGCCAAGTTCGATTGAACACCTTTTGCTATATCGTTTGAACAGTATCATTATCAAATATCGTGCTTCGATGTTTCATTCGATAACTGTCTTCATCAATATGAATAACTTCCACTCGATGGAGAAGTCTATCTAGAATCGCAGTAGTAATTCCCTGGTCTCCTAAAAGATCCCCCCATTTATCAGGTCCCTTATTTGAGGTTAATATGATGGAACTCTTATCATAAAGATCATTAATTAAATGAAAGAATAGGTTCGCCTCTTTTGTGTCCATGGCCATATACATCATGTCATCAATGATCACTAGGTCTGAATCAATCATTCGCTTATATAATGTCTGTGACTTTCGGGAGAATTCCTTTGTTTTTAATATATGTACAAGTTCCCCCATTGGGATAAACACCACTTGGTGGCCTTTCTGTATAGCTTCCATACCTAGGCCAATGGCAATATGGGTTTTCCCCACACCTGGCGGTCCTAATAATATCAAATTATATTGTTCCTCAAGCCATAAAAGTTCTCGAAGCTGTTTAAATTGCTTCTGGCTAATGGATCGCTGTTCATTAAGGTTAAATTCGTCTAATGTTGAGGACCTGGGGACGGTTCTCAAGTCCCATTTTGGGTCGAAACCAAATGTTATCTGTTCCAGCGACGCCTGAAATTTGACAGTTTGCCCAAAACGACAAATTCACACACCTAAAATATTATACTTTGAGGGAACTTTTTTCGTCTATCCTCAGAGCCACAAGGGATTCAGCCACTTTTCGCAAAGTTGACAGAATAGGGAATCTGTAAACTTCATATTTTTTTAGATTTTCACCTTACAATTTTAAAAAACTCAATATAATATGTATATCTTCCGAAAAAAGTGCCAATACTATGTATATAAAGATTCTAATGCCACGCCCTTGCTCTTTGAAAATTACATATGTCGGAGAATCGCATTTTAAGAGAATTAGATGAGTAACACATCGAAACCCATCGAGGGAACAATTCAATTTCGTCGTACAGAGGTTGTCAGAAAATTTAAAGAGGGGAGCTTCCGAAGTTCTCAGCCTGTCGAAAGTATTTCCACTTAAAGTACTACTATAAGAGAACATAAGCATGATAGAATAGAAGACGGTAGGTGCCCATCTTCATCTTTCCAAGAAAGGGGGATGGGTCCCTGATGAAAAGAAATAAGTCCAGTAAGAAAAAAACTTCCCTACAGGAAGCCAAAGCTTACACAACCCGAGCTCAAGGCCGGGCCGAGCTTGTAAAAGCTTGGATGCCCCTAATGCTGCTAGTCACTGCAATAGGAGCCCTTGCCATCGCACACGCCTGTGGAGTTGATATAACTCAACTCGTACCATTGGTACCGATATACCAAGCAGTAACAGATTTAGCTAAGAAGTAAACCTAAACATATTATAAGGATTTATTACCCGAATTATACGAGCCGTAAAGCTGTAAAGTACGTTTTGAGTGGCCTAGTCACCCACACAAGGCTTGAAATACAGTATGCCACCTGCTCCGAATAACTCGACTCAAACAGATGGGACAGTATAAGAAGGGGAACGGTCCTTCCCTAATATGTATATGCAAGAACGAAAAAAAGCCCTCTAGTCAGGAGGACTTTTTTCATTAGGATGCACTTAAGTGCTGTCCCTTTAGTAGGGCTCGGTCAAGAGCTTCTACTTTTTTCTCGCTTCGTTGGTGGGGATTGAACCCATTTACCCAACATTCTGAAGAGCTTGAGCTTGTTTTCGTGTGGTTCTGACCCAGACGAAAAACGTAACGATTAAATACTTGATCGCAAGGACGACTCGACTCGGCCCCGTGAAAAAAAATATGTCCACTATCAGTATATCACTCCACCGTGGATTGTAAACCATAAAACATATGACATATGATACCAAAAAAATTCGACAAAACGAAACACGGCGATCTGCCCAAGAAAAGCCAAGCATTTCTAGAAATATTGGATCAAGAGTAAAAAGATTGGGATGGTTGCGACTATCCCCTTTTTTTGAACAAACGCAAGGGGGAGTTACCTTTGTGGGCGAGTAGCGAGGAAGTTCTAGAACAATTACTTAACACCTGAGGACGTGGGGACGGTTCTCAAGTCCCATTCTGGGTTCTAAATTAAGGGAGAGGGATGTGAAGTGGGGGTGACTCTATACATCCTTTTAACTTATTACTTATGGTTTGAATGATCCTGATGTGGCATTGGTGGCTGCTCTGTAGTCAAAATGAATCATCCGAAGAAGTTAAAAGAAGATTCTCGGGTGCTATCGCCCAGATAAAGAGCCGAGGACGTAGGGACGGTTCTCAGGTCCCATTCTGGAGTGTAAATTGAAGTCTGGGTGCCTAGTCACCACCCGAGTTTTGTCAAGATTTGTAGAATAAGTGATTAGTATACCCTGAGTCCGTATAAGAGGGACTCAGGGTATGATTCGTTCAACGATAACTTAAGCGGAATAAGAAGATCTCTTGAATTGGCGTTCAATATCTTTTAATGCAAGAAGAAAATCCTCTCTGGTCCAATAATATGTCTTGGATTGTTTAAACGCGGATATACAATCTAATAATTGTCTCTCTTCTTCAGAGGAGATGCTGAGAGTGACTGTCTTCAGTTCATTGGGTACCCGGTTAATTAGTCTCTTTAAGTTTTCAAGTTCGATACTAGGTAATACAGTAAATGTAATTTCAAAGGCAATTTCAAGAGCAGTCTTAAAAGTAAATGGGTTAGGAATTAATAAGACTTTCTTCAGAATGAGTCCCTCCTCCAGTAATTAATTATAAATAGCATATAATAGGGAGGATATAAATTGTGTTAAATTCTGTAGTGAATTATCACTTAATTTGTCGGAATATTTTGTGTATAGTCCGATAAACTGGAATTAAACCACAATTCTATGATTTGGTAAAACAAGGACTAGAGGACGGTTCTTTTAGGGGACAATCGGAAGTTTTGCGTGAAAAAGGCCGTACTAGCGGATTATGCTAGTTCGGCCTTTTTTGTTTTTAATGTAATAAACCAAAATGCAAAATTTTTGATTGCCTGGGAAGAATGAAGTCGCGGACCTGGGGTGAGCCACTCCTGTTAATGACGTTCCACAATGTCCTGAAATTGACGTTATTAATTGTCCTAAAACTGACGAATTCACTGTCCAAAATCTTCGGGGAAGCAGCCCTTTGCTTCCCCGAGGATTTTACAGATCAACCTGATACGTTTCATTTTTCTCAAGGTAAAACCTAACATGTAAGGATGTACCAGTCTCTGCCCAGTTCCAAACGCCAGGAAAGAGTCTTTCCATTTCCTAGATGAAGATCAAACCATTCACCACAGTGCATTTTATAACCTGAATTATCTCCCCATGTTTTTCGCTTACGATTTTGTGATTAGAGAGGTATTTTTGAATAATCAAATAAATCTACCGACACTTTGATGTGTTGGTAGATAAAATTTCGTAGGACTTTTGTGTATGGGGAGTTATATTCTTTTTTTTATTGTGGTAAAATTAGGAAGATTTAATTGGCATAGGAAAAGAGGCGGAGGAGTATTGGTATCCAATACTTTATTTAAGAAAGCCTTATGAGAACGATTGGCTGTAGAAAGGTATAATACTTATAAATATGAGGGGATATAATGAAAAAGCTAACTGAAATTAAAGTGTTTGGGTTATTAGAACAATATACCTATAAAGTTAAATTAGTATCAGATTCAAGTATTACAATGATATTTGCACCTAATGGAACTGGAAAAACGAAACTTTTACAACTAATTAATTCAGTTTTTAAAAATGATTACCTAGCTTTATTTGAACTTCCATTTGAGGTTGTTGAATTTAAGTTCCATGATAATGATTTTCTGAAGGTCTCAAAAGTAGTGAATGATAAGGATTCTGAAGTCAAAGATTATTTAACATACGATATTGTTAATAATTCTTCTTCAGATTGCTTTAAAGTTCAATTTATTAAAGACATACCTAATTTAACTACTATCAGTCGTAGGTTACCGTTCTTAAGAAGGATAAACAAAAAAGAGTGGTATGATTTTAATAATAAGAGAAAACTGCAATTAAATGACATTATGGAAGAGTATGAAGAAATTTTTAATGTTTCATTTAATGTAGATGAGGAAAAAAGAGATTTAATAAAGAATTTCATTAGTGTGCACTTAATTGAAACTAACAGATTGCACGATATAAGAAGTTACAATAGTAATCGGCACAATTCCTTTATTAATGATAGATATGAAGAATTGGAATTTGATACAGTAAATTCTTTATCAGATGCAATTAGAGTGTTGATATCAAATAAATTAAATGAATTTGCGTCAGTCTCTCAAGAATTAGACCGTACATTTCCTTCGCGATTAGTATCTCGTATGAAATTAAATGAAAATACAATTAATGTAAATTATATTATGGATAAATTAGAGAGATTAGAAAATTATAGACAGAAATTATCCAGAATAGGTTTACTAGACAGCCAAAGTGAGACTTTTCAAGGGTTTTCAGAAAATCCAGATATGTATATAGCAAATGTATTGGAACTCTATATTGAGGACACAGAGAAAAAGCTCTCAGTATTCAATGACTTAGAAAAGCGAATTACCCTATTTATTAAAATTATTAATGAGAGATACAATGATAAACAATTAGAAATAGATAAAAATGAAGGATTTATTATCAAATTGAGAAATGGAAGGAAACTGAAAAATATTAATCAACTATCCTCTGGGGAGCAACACACATTAGTTATGTTTTTTAACCTATTATTTGAGTCTGAGCCAAATACACTTGTGTTAATCGATGAGCCAGAAATATCTTTACATATTGAATGGCAACAAAGTTTTCTTGAGGATATTAAACTGATTTCTGAACTAACAAGGGTAGAATTTATTGTAGCAACACATTCTCCTGACATTATGAATGGAAATTTTGAATTATGTGTTGGTTTAGAAGATTTAGGGGAAAAAAATGATGAGGAATCCTGAAAAAAATCCAAATCGCATTGTTTCTGAATATCAAATTAAGCGGAACAGTAATAAATTAAAATCAATAGTATTAGTTGAAGGCTCAGGGGATGAGGAGGTTTTTAAAAAGACCTTCGGTGTAAAGGATTGTCGAATTATTAATTGTAACGGGAAGGAAAATGTAAAAGATTCTATTAGGATGTTGAATAATAGAAACCAAAAAGGTGTACTTGGGATTATTGATACTGATTATGATGAAGTATTAGGAAAAAAGTCACTTATGTCAAACATCTTTTACACAGATACCCATGATGTTGAAACAATGATAATGTCATCTTTTAAATATTTTAATCAATTTATTAATATGTATTCTGACTTCGACAAATGTGAAGAATTTTTAAGTCAGACAGAAATATCTATAGAGGAATCAATTTTTATTGCAGCTAAAACCATTGGGAAATTGAGACTAGTTTCAATAGAAAATAACTATGATTTAACTTTCAAAGGAATTGACTATAATATCTTTTTAGATCATTGCCTAACAATTGATGTAGACAAGCTATGTGGACATGTAATTAAACATTCGCAGGCGTATCTAGATATAGAAACTCTTGTTAGTAAGATGAATGATATTGATGAAAAGAGATATAATTCTTTTAATCCTTATGATATTTGTTGTGGTCATGATATAACAGGAATATTACAATATGGATTAAAGAACATTTTTGGGTCAGAAAAAGGGAGACTGCTTACTCAATCAAAGCTAGAAGAGAATTTAAGGATTTTATACGATTTGGACAAATTCTATGAAACCAAATTATACAATGATTTAACTCTTTGGGAGCATGGAAATAAGCCATTTATATTATTTGAAAAGACACCTGAGCATGCATAATGAGGTTCTGGTTCCTGTCACGACCCGAGTTTTATCGAGATTTGTAGAATGATAGAATTTGTACTTAAGGTCTTTCGTTTTAAAGCGGAAGTCCTTTTCGTTTTTTTGAAGTTAATGTTAGTTGTGTGAAAAACAAGGACTTGGTGATGGTTCTCAGGTCCCATTCTGGATTATAAATTAAGGGAAAGGGATGTGGAGGGGGGATGACTCTATACATCCTTTTAACTTATTATTACTTATAGTTTGAATGATCCTGATGTGGCATTGGTGGCTGCTCTGTAGTCAAAATGAATCATCCGAAGAAGTTAAAAGAAGAGTCTCGAGTGCTATCGCCCAGATAAAGAGACTAGTTTATCGTTTACATAAAGAGCCTGCCCGGGGAAGGACATGGGGACGGTTCTCATGTCCCGTTTGGGGTCAAAAACAGGGAGAGGGATGTGTGATTATGGCCAAAGGAATTTACCACTAATGCCATCTTTTTTACCACTCTACGCCAATATTTTTACCAAGCATCGCCAAGCTCTTTTCCAAATAAAGAACTCCTCCTCCATCATATTGGTAATGTGGAGGAGTTTTTTTATTAGAGACCAATATTAAGCTTTAATGAAGGACGTGGGGACGGTTCTCACGTCCCATTTTTCTTCTGCTACTGAGTTGTTCGGTTTCGGTTCCTGTCGACACCCGAGTTTTTGAGATTTGTAAAATGATATGTTAGGATAACCCTGAGTCTTATAACAAGCTCAGGGTTGCAATGATTAAAGGGGGGCTTTTTGTAATAAGAGGCACTCTTTTTGTCTTTTGTTTCTTTATCTCTTATCTTTTATTCTACTTCTTTTATCAGGATGAAGCACAAATGTAAAAGGTTTATTGGCTAACTCCACGGTCATATCTCTTAATTGTTCGGCGGTTTTTAGTTTTGTATTGAAGGATGCTAATCTTAATGGAACGATGAGTGTCGTGTTGTTATGAAATGTGATGAGGGTTTTTCGGTTGTTGCTGGCCGTTCTTCTGATCGGATATGGATTTAGCCAAATGGTGTCTTCATGTTTGGGAGAACGGGTAGGGAACAAGACAATTTGATGGATGGGATTGACCATGATTGGACACATATGGACATCCCCAAGCAGGTATTTGGACGTCTCCAGGGCTCCCCTTAGATCAAATCCAATGCCTCTAATACTGTCATTGAGGACTTCCAGTGGGGATTTATCGACGATGAAGGTTCGGTTGGCTTCTGTGATTTGGGTACATAGCTTCCCGAAGCGATCATAATGGCCTCTCATGTAGTGAAATTGTGGAGTGATGATGTAGTCAGTTTCAATGAACAAGTGGTTCGACCCCTTTTAGTTGAATGTTGTGAGTGGTTGAACAAGTGAATGTAAACGCTTAAATTTAAGGTGCAACTGGAATTTCAACTAGGCTTAAGTGGATTCTTGTGGTGTCTTGATGAGTTGCTTTTATGGAATAGACTTGCAGTTCTGTGGGAAGTTTTGCGAGAAGAAGTAGAATTGTCGAAGCAAGGACTGATAGTTGAGTTTTGTTGAGTTACTTGTCCTTTGTATCGACAATCCTCATAATTTCATTTATATCCGAGATGTTTAGGGATTCGGCAAGCTTCTTAATGTGGTTGAAATTAATATTTTGTCTCTTTTGATTGGCCAATTCAATGAGAGCTGCATGACGTATATCTGTTATTCTGCCTAATTCTCTAATGGAAGATATCCCACGTGACTCCATTAACTCATAAATGAGAACCTGCACATCTTTTCCCATAGCTCTCTACATCCAATCAAATAGACTATATAGAAAAACTATCATATGGGGATTTCAAAGGTGGTACGCTTATGCGTATCATTTTCGATAGCATGATGACGAAAAAGTGAAAGAATGTGTTTACTGGTTTCTGTGGGTATGTACCCTAGGTCTTTCGAAAAAACCTGAGTTTTGTCGAGATTCGACCAGATGAGTAGTTATGTCATCTCTTGTGCCGCATTTGGAAGAAAATGCCCGTAAAGGAAGAGGTACTTTATTGATTGATTAGGTAAAGGATGAGAAGCATTAGTACAGAAATGGCTCAAAGTCTGGTTTAACAAACCTTTCACTACCAATTCGTTTTGGGTGTATTGGACTACTTTCATTATTGCAGTATGTAGATAAGAAATATATTCCTGCAAAATTTGTAAAAAGGTAATATGTACTCTGGATAGATTGCATGTTGGTCCAAAGGGGTAGTTGTTGTTTTTCTTTTTCTTTTTGTCCCCGTATCGTGAAACGATACGTGAACGAATCGTTTCCCGTCTTTTCTATTCATTGATTCCATAACATATCTGGAAAGCGAGAGCCCCTTAACTTATTTTCCCTCTGACGAAAAAGTGAATGAATGTGTTTTTGGGTGTCATTTAAAAACCTAGACCTGTCCTATGCTTACGATTGCAGCCAGTTTCCAAACTAAAAACCGCAGAACAGCTAAGAGATATGACAGTGGAATTAGCGAATAAACCTTTTACATTTGTGCTTCATCCTGCTAAAAGAGGTGCGATAAAAAAATAGTAAATAGAAAAATACAAAGAGG
>Ga0115853_100088_pt1 | contig 22740 bp, 14 predicted proteins | sample InSIn5gowninarea_FD_83867 | JGI IMG/M metagenome (GOLD analysis project Ga0115853, IMG submission 83867)
AGGAGCAGTGGAGCAGCAAGGAGAAGCAGCAAGGTGAAGCAGCAATAGAGCAGCAACTCTTCTCAGCTATCAACAAGTGGAGACTGGCCATCCAGTCTTAGGTTGGTTCCTCTTTCACTTACAGTTAGGTTTTATTATAGAGATCCATTTTAGATAGATTAAGTTATGTGATTTGATCTGTTTATGTTATACCCACTAGCATATAGTTTGGGGAGAAATACCCCACAACAGAGCTTCCCAAAGGGATTTGACTATTGCATGGTAGAAAATTGAGCACAACTTCATCATAAAGTATCAAATTCTTGTGTTATTATTTTATCTTTCTAAAATATGAGTTAAAAACATATCCAATGGAAGTGGTTTTGAGTTAGTAATTGCAACCAATTAGGAATAATTGACCTCTAAAACTATTGGTTAATTAAACTAAATCAAAGGTCGATTTTTCTTTTATGTAGCAAAATGATACCATATCTTTCATCCAAACTCATCGTTGTTTTTGTTTTAAATTTAATAGGAATATACCCTATAGGAGTTTACAAAAGAAAGAATTGGTGCCATCAAGTTCAGGTTTTCATTGAAATATTAAATCAATTCAAGTTCTTCAGTAAATATTTGTAGACTTGTGTAGACATTACTGTTTGTGATGGATGGGGACTTGGGTTTTGATGGTTTGAGGTTGTATCCTTTCATTTGTTGTTGCTTTCACCATTACTCATTGTCCTAACAACTTCATTGTCTTGTTGGTGTAAGTGGTTGCGCTCGCTTGCTACAAGGATTATGGGTGCTTCATAATGGAAAACCCTTGCCTCGAAGTTGGATTTATTGATTTGATAAATGCTATGATTATTAATGGGATAATTGCATCCACTTACTATGAGCATGGAACCTTTGAAGGCCTCATGAATTTTTTTTAGAAAGCGTTTGATGAGGTACTGAAATACTTGTGGGTATTTCTATTGATGAGTGTTTTGGTGTTTGTGATAAGCTCAAAAGGAACAAACTCCTTTGGTATTTTGTTGGTTGGATTTTACTTGAGGCCAACATAAAGGATTTACTTAAGAAATTTTGGGAGCCACATAGATGGAACTGTCTATATACTTGGAACCTTACAGAAGGAAAGTACTTGCAACGTTACAAAAGGATTTTTCTTGTCTTTTTTCTAAAGAAGAATCACATTTCGTTTCTATTGTCTCTTATGCCCCTTGGTTGTGTTGCAACACCTTAGTGGTTTTGTTCCTATGGAATTATGACACATCAATGGAGCATTCTTCCCATCCTTGTTGTCTTCTGTGGGTTCAATTCCTAGGCCCTCCTATTCAATTTTGGGATTTTTGGACCATATATTGACACTAGTGGTGAGTTTTTTCTACCATGAACTATTTGGATTGTTAAACCCTATGCCATGGAGAAGAGTATGTTTGAAATTTAACTTGTTGAAATTTTTGAAGGAAATGATGTATATTTGAGTTGAGGGCAACAAGTTCAAACAACCAATGAGTTATATACACCTCCCAAAAAAATTTCAATGCTAGAGTCCTAATCATAGAATTTGAGATTTCCCTCTCATGGATTAATATAATATTATAACTCCTCAAGTGAACTTGCTCAGACCCAATCCTAGAATACCTCTCTCATGAATAATGCTCATGGTTGGGTTTAAGTGGTTCAAAAGTCCTTAGTGATAAAGAGACAACAACCCAAAATGATTAGCCAAGCAAAACAACCAATAAAATAAGGCATAACCTTCACCGTTGGGAAGGATATTTTGTTCCTAAGCCTCCTCTTCAAGGGAAAATGGGGCATAAGACACTATATTTTCCCCTTTCCAATGTTTTCTTTAAATTCCCCTAGGTTTAAAATTCACCTAGCTTTGATACCATGTTGGAAAGGGGATTAGCATGCTAAGGATTTTCACTTGCACAACACTCTTTCATGGGAAAAGATTTGTCATGCATTGCATGCTCTTTTAAACATGTCCAATAAACAAAAAATATAAAACCAATGTACATTATAAGACTTCCAAAACCTTACCAACTAATTCAACTAGACCTTAAGACATCAGTATTTTCCCATAGAACAATGATAACATTAGTGCAAGCTATTTCTTCATGAACAATACCTTGAAATGTTAATGCTACACTTGTAAGTATTTTGTTATAGGTTTTAATACTAATGAAAAATTCATTAATTTTAGATGAATTTGTAAAAGAGTAAATAGATAGAAAAATATCATAACCATGCAAATCACTAGAATAAGATGTGTAGAAAATCTATTGTGTTAATTGAAATACTACAATGTATAATAAAGTTACATATGGCCACAAATAATTGCCTAACCTCTGCATTCTCAAATTGTATGACAAAGTCCCTCATTGATTAATGTTGACTATAACATGGTTCCCTCGAGCCTCTATAAGATATCACCTCAACACTAACATATATCTTTAGGACTTCCATATTCACCATTAGATTTAAACCATCTTTCCATTCCTATGACCCTTAAGGTCCACCCTGTTAACAATGTTACTCTACCCATTTTTGTGCATCATCATCAAGTATGCATTTATTGGTAAATATTTCCTTTAATGGGTCACCCTACTATAACACTCGTTTCCTTTTGGCACCCCTTCTAAGCTCTTTTTGGGGAATCATACTTCTTTAAATTATCATTTGATCCTCATTTTACTATCCAAATTTTCATCACCAAAAACTATATTTTCATCATTTGAAAATACTATTTATGGATAACCACATTAATACTAGGTAGAAGTTATTTACATAACATCAAAACACGACCTTTAATATCTATATCCATAAAAAGTGATACCAACCCATCGTCTTCCTCTTTGGGGATAGATAACTTGAATGGTTTCTTATTCTCCCTGAAACTAGCATCCTCAAGATCAAAGTCACTATTATATGCATGAACATGGCCCCTCTCATCTAGAAGAGGCAAGATTAGTTCAATTCTACCAAACCTCCTAAATGATGTAGTGATGGAAGAAACATATTTCTATGGATTCAAACAAAGTTAGCTTGTCCTTATTACCCTTCCTATTCCATATTCACATAAGAAATTACTTAAATGAGAGTAAACAACTCTATGAACCCTATAGCACACCCTTTCACAATTAGAACAACACCCTTCAAGATGCCTTCTAGGAAATAATAAGACCATAGTTGGAAACCAAGACAAGACATAACATCTATTTTTCATGCACATTTTCTTGAGCAATGTCGAAATTGCTTATAAATCCATTGTTTCAAGGAAAAATAATTTTAGTTGAGTTCCCTATGACTATATTCTATGAAATTGTCATCATTGTCCACTTCTTATAGCATTCTTAGAAGGTAAAGGATTCGATCCTTGGTTGATTTTAACTGTTTCTAATGCCCACTTCTTATAGCATACTTAAAAATTAAAGGATTGTAGTCAATATTTATTTTTTGAACATTTGAAGTGGACCCAATTTACTAATTAATGCATATTGCTTATGTCATTGGTCTAGAATAGAATACTATTTCTCTAATAATATGAGTATTCCTAATCAATTGCACACAGACTAATCTACAATGCAATGTAGAAAAAATACCATAATTAATATCATTACAAATAAGGAATACAATGCCATGGTCAATGTCCAAACCCATTAAAGAGAAAGTCATCATCTAATACATTGTTGAGAGAATAGTTTCAAATCCCATGGTGATTGTAAGATAAGAAAATATGGCTATAGATTACACAACATTCCCTAGCTGAGATTGATGACCCTAGGTAAATTTAATGTTTTGGGATTGGTCAATACATTTGCTCAATCCGAATGCCAACAAAGTAGTGATAGAAGTCACACCTAAGAAGGCTTAAAGTAGTGTGAAACAAAAGGTAAACCACTTAAAAATATTTGATTCAATTGCTTATGATATCCCCACACATAGATATGCTGATGAAATGAAGAATATATGTTTGTGGATCCTTGAAAAAATGAGGTTGTTGTGAGAAAGGATGTTATAATCATGTTAGAATCAATGAAAATTATAATTTAAATAAGATTGGTGATGATTGGTTTGACACTTACAAATCAACAAACCTTTAAAGAATTCAAGTGTAGAAATTTGAGCAATCATCATGCAATGTTGTGCACGTAGCACAATTAGTAGTAGAGCTCCCACAATCCAGTGATAGAGGAGGTGGAAGGATTGAAGATGTAGCGAAAGAAAAGCTCCCATATTCCAATGATGTGGGAGGTGGTGCAAGTCTCAAGGATATAAAGAGAGAATAACTCCCATAGTCTAATCATGGAAGAGGCATTAGGCTTGAAGGCATGAAGAAAATTATAATGCTAGATACATAAGTGGAACCAAAGGCACTAAATGCATTAATATTAGTTACAATGACAATAATACAATATGATTGATAGATGGATGTAAAGACAGTGCATGAGAAAACAAAGGTGGTTGTAGATCAACCACAAGATGTAGATGAGAATGAGGCTCTTTACAAAATATTGAAGGATTTAGAGGCCCATTTTGTGACTTTTGTAACACTTTGGTATCTAGGTGTGGAAAAGGACAACTTGAAATTGAAATTAGTGTCTACAACCATGTTATTTTAGCCAACATTTACCCTTTCCTAACTAAAGTGTCGATTCATGATCAAGTGATTGATAAGATGTTCTATGTTGCATCAAGCATGCAAATTATTTAATATGCAATTAACCTTTTTGTTTATTTGGTGATAAATACAAATATGTGTTTTGGAGTAAAATTTAGAGTTTCATTGCTAACATCTTTGACATGTTTGGTTCATACAAGTTTATTTTAAAGGACAACCAATTGTTTCCCATATGACCATTAAGGGAGGATGCTACAGTTTCCATAGTCATATAATAGAGTTGTAATATACTTTAGGTTAGTAATTAAGTCACTTACTTCACATGTCATAAATGGGTTAGTTAGAGCTTAACTAATAAAGTGGTTGTATGGAATTTTGGTATGGGGTATTGTCTCCCTTGTTTGTTTTGACATCCACACCATAATGTAGATTAACCAAGTATATTATTCTCTCTTTCAATAGATTAAAATTTGCAATCTTTGCCCAAATTATTGTTGTATAACCAACAAAGTAGGGAGTAATGTTTTTGCAAGAAAAGAAAAGTAGGAAGGGATCATAGTAGAATATGAATGAGTAATCATTTAGCACAAAAGACAATGTCAAAATGGTGTAAAAGTAGTGTTCTACACAATTTGAGGATCACACACAAAAATGCCAAAAGATTGGAAAATACGTGATATGATTTTATTGTGGGAAGAAAGGAAATATTGTGCATGGTTGCTACAAGTAGAAGCCAAATCCAATAGAGAGATATAATAAAAATTCAATACAAATTGTTGGGAAGAAGGAATCTAAAAGTGAGATGTGGAATTAGGGTGAGTTTACCATTCCTTTGTTCAATTAAGTAGTTGGTCATTTCTACCAACAATTGAACAAGTATATAGTGATAACATTTAGAATTTACCTCTGATACATTTGATTGGAAACTAAGAATATCGATGATGTGGAGGTCCCAATTCTATGGTTACGGTTCCCAAGCTACGGTTGGAAATATTAATGAAAAAATTGGGTGTATAGAAGCTAGTCAAGGGCATGTAATAGGGTAGACTATATAGGGTTTATACACACATACTAGCTCAGGTTCTACCAGCACCAGTGACCATTTACCAATATATGCCCCTGCTCCCACTATTATATATGCCCTTATTATCGAAGTGTGAGATATGCATCATGGGTGCACTCTTTGATACCTCCACTATGGTTCCTCCATTGCACTTGGTCTTGAGTCAACAGGGTGCACAACTACCTTCAATCTAGTAAAAGTATGCTTCAGATCGAGTTGACATGGTAAGCAAGAAATAGGAGGTTTCCCTCCAGTCTTCAATGTGCGGGATGGGGTTTTCCTCTGTTCAAATGAAATGGTGGATGGCTGATATCTTTCCCAATTAATGGTAAAGAGGGATTCTCGTATTGCAAATCCATCAAGCAGACTCAAAAAAATGACATCTACCATAGGGCACACACAATAATGGGTTTTTTTGGCCAATAAATCTAAAAGGAATAAAATTCACAAGAAACAATATCTTACAGATGACATTCTATCTAATGTGGGGTTAATTTTGATTTTTTTTCTCCCTTCACGTGTTGCTCATCTCCCCTTGGATGCACAATTGGGTCTTCTCTGTTATGGTTTGTCACTTTAGCTTTGATACGTGCTAGGTGGGATCAACTCCACCTTACCAAATGCCTTTGATATGGATTAAGGGCACTTGTGGGGTTTGGTCGGATATAGACTGAGGACGTCGGTGGGGTTTGGCTGAATATGGATTGAGGACGTCAGTGGGGTTTGGTCGGTTTTGTATAGTTTACTTAGGGTTTTGTTTTTATTGTGTCAGGCGAGAGTGGGTTTGAATTTGTTTGTGTTGTGTATTGTATGCTATGTATTATATATTTCATTTTTTTATTTTATATTATACATATATTATGTTATATATGTTATTTTATATTATATATATATATATATATACATGTTTTATATATTATGTTATATTTAATTATATATAAATATGTTATGTATTATATATTTTGTTTTTTGTTATATATATATATATATATATATATATATATATATATATATATATATATATATATATATATATATATATATATATATATATATATATATTATAATTTACATATCTAATATAATAATTTATAGTTTATATAATTTATAATATGTATAAATACAATAAAGAGTTTACCACTAGCATTACAATTATCAAAGAATAATTGGATTGGTAATGGAGGACACAGGTGATGAAGATGACGACGATTATGATGATGTTGACATAGACGCCGATGATGATGATCATGACGATGAGGGAGGTGATGACGATGATGATGACAATGATGATTAAGATGATGATGAGGATGATGACGATGTTGATGCTGACATTAATGATGATAAGGACGATGATGAGAAGGATGATGATGATGATGACGATGACAATGAAAATGATGATGATCGCGATGATGATGTTGATGAAAAATATATTGATGATGATTATGATGACACTGATAACGACAATGACAAAGATGACAATGAAAATGATGTCAATGGTCATTATGATGATGAGGGTGATGATTATGATGATGTCGATGACGATGGCAATGACAATGATAATGATGATGATGATGATGATGATGAAAACGCTGATGACACTGATGATGGTGAAGACGAGAATGATGATAACAAAAATGATGATCATGATCACATAAATGATGATCAAATCACGATGATGATGACAAAGGTGATGAAGATGATGACGATTATGATAATGTGGGTGATGATGATGATGTTCATGATCATGATGATGAGGGTGACGATGACGAATGCACATAGATGACACATCTCTTCTCAGAGAGAATCTATCACCATTCAAGCAAGTTCTGTTATTTCTGCAATTGTGTATTTTTTGTAATTTTAGTTCAGTAATAAAAAGTGAGTTTATTGCATTCATGTGTTTTTGTCATATTTCTATGTTTCATTTTGTTCTCACATAAATATGGATCATTTGATAACAAAAAATAATAAATAAAATGAATATCAAGCCCCTAATAAAAACATTCTTCACATGTATTCCAAATAATTATAATAGCATCTTGCTTTCCCCATATATATCTCTCTCTTAATATCCTCCCTTCCTTCCAACCCCCCTGCAAAAGTAATTAACACACCAAAATATATTAGGGTGTAAGGTTAGAGTTAAGAATACTTAATTAATATGATAGGTGTTTAGTAATTTAAACCTAACTTAGTTGAACCATGGACCCTATTTCAACATAGGAACCCTATTTCAAAAGTGGCATACACATATTTCCCTTCCCTAGTCTCAATAGGTAATAACTTCTAGGCTAACTATCCTCACTAGGAAAAGTCCTCTCCCTAGGTTTGATTTCACTACATTATTAATATTCATTTGGGACACTTCCAACATCTAACCTAGGCCAGTCTAGGTCCTAGGATCATAAATATGAACTTCATCACTCTTCAAGCAAGCTTGTTAGTTCCTAAAATACATCTATTTTACAAACTAGTCATGGAAAAGCATGGATCATTAAAAAAATGAATATAGTATATATCCTCCAATAACAAGAGATAAATATTGTGCCAATTAACCATGATCATGCATGGATCATAATCATAAAGTGACACATTAGGCATACCTCATTTCCAAATGGAATAACAAGTTGTCACACGTGAGTAACATTGTTCACATTGTCTAATATCATGCAGGAAGGCTTTATGTCTCTAAATTTTTCAATTGCATGTCAAAATTTCAACTGAAAGGTTTACCATATGCTAGATGCTCTAATAAATGCATCCAATTTATCATTTTTGAAACCACTTAAATGCTAAAGAAACTTAAAAACCTACTATATGATCTAATAAATGCATCCAACTCATCATTTTTGAAACCACCCAAATGTTAAAGAAGCTTAAAAACCTACTATAAAAGATAAAATGACACAACACAAATGTTTTTTAGAAAACTTTGATCACATGAAACCGTACTAATATTTAAATCATATACAGTGCTATAGAGATGTCTAACACAACCATAATGTAATATGTTTCAACTCTATCAAATAATTTTGATAATTTCCTAGGAACTTATAAAAATGCAACGATATAATCACACATGCAACTCAATTCTTCATAGAATCACAAAAAGTTGACTTAATTAAGTTTGCATGTAGTAGAATTTCATAAGGTTATAGATCAACCTTCAAAGGATTCAATCTCAAATTTCTTGACCCAATAATATCTTACTACCTTAATGTCTCACAGTTATTTTACTTGCCATCTTCATAACCTAATTATAATATAAAAACATATGATTTAGGTTTTATATAATTGTTATTTGATATATTTTTGTATTTCCCTAGTATTTGTCATGGCTCACTAAGAGGCTTCACCTTTCTGATATTTTCATGGATTTTCATCATAAATTATTTTTGAATCCAATCTTCTGGTTCAATGATTAAAATGCATAATTTCATTTGCCATTTGAAGTGTCATTTTGTGTGATAGTGAGGTGGTAAACACATTGTTTGTTGGGCCTACTTGAAAATTGGTCAACATGGTCATTTTTATGGAAATCAACTCTCAACTTTCTATTGCATGCACTCAGTAACATATGAATTTTAATGGTGGCCATGCTTCTTTGTAGAGTCACTTGCATATAAACCTTTCAACTTTGAGGATTAATGTTTGTTGTGGCTCCCCAAGGGGGCTTGCCTTTTTAATTTTTGTGGATTGGAATAAAAAACAAGTGTTGAGAATCATGCATCATCTGAAAGGCTACGAAAATGGTTAGGATTGTTGAAAAGAGTATCAAGGTGGAACATTCTCACCTTTTGAAAAATTATTGTCAAAGGAGACTCTAGATTGCTTATAGACTTAGTTAGTGGTAAGGCCTAGAAATCTTTATAGGATTTGGAATTAGTTGTTTATTTGGGAACTCATATTACTAAGAACTTTGGGGAAATAAAGTATAGACAAGTTGAAGAATATGCCAAGAAAGTGGCTTACTAAATTCCCAAATTGACCATTGAAACTAAGCTAGAATTGATCCATGAAGTGGAGCATTAAAACATATTGATAGAATATGATTGGAAACCTACATTGGTGGAGGAAGAGATCATATGTGGAAAAGCACTTCACAATAATAATGGTTATTTGGACCAAATGGACTAAATATCAAAATTATGAGGATAGGATGTCACAAAAATGTCAAAATTTTGATGTGAATAGCTACACGTTGGAATTACAACTTTGTCAAGGCAAAAAAAGAAAAAAATAGTGTACATTTCAACAATTTCTAAATAAAATTTTGAGATCACAATCAAATTTTCCAACCAACATTGAAAAACAACGTCAAATTTCACAACCAATTGTAGTAGTGGTCCTTATCTCAAAATATTCCTCAAGATTAAATTTATAGACAAATCCTATAGTTTTTTTCCTATCCTAAGGTGTCTTCAGGTCTACCCTCTCTTTGTTTCCTTTGTTTTCCTCATATGTGTGTTGTGGAACACTTTCATATATTAAAAAGGGGGATAATCCTTTGATAAATTTAGTATAAATGTTGTGGACAGTTGAATTCAGCCCCACTCTTCATATAAATGTCCCATGGGCTCTCATGAAAAATCCCCAAGGAGGTGAGGGCATGGCAAATTGATCCTGTTAATAGCCAAGATTAAAGTTGTCTATTAGATTAGTATTTGGTGGGATCCCATAGAGTTTTAAAGGGATCCCATCAAATAAATCTCCACAATGGTCAATATTGAGTCACCAATTATAACAATAGACCATTGAGCCTCATAAAAAATGCAAAAAAAACCCTCAATGACCCAAATATGGCCTGCTCGATCCCCACAAGTCTCCACCAAAAATCATGTAATGACAAAGATTATCTATGCTCCTCATATTAATGGTAGTGGGGCTATATAGGATTACACTAAATGGAAAGGACCTCAAAAAAATATTTCCACAATGGCTTAGATTTACCCTAAAGGAAAAACAGTGGCTCAAAAATCCTTGTGATATTTCATTAAATAAATGAAGACCTAATATAAGGGATTCTGCATTAGTCGGGATCATTCACTCCCTATAGATTAATGACTCATGGGTCTCCATAGAAATATATTAGCAATATATATTACTTCCACTCTAAATATCAATGGCTAATAGAGCTCCATGGGATTCATCCCTCTAGTCTTAAGAATTATTATGCCGATATGAGAAGATTCCTCACCGAAAAGTCACCGACAATGAATAAGAATGCAAATTCAGTTGGAATTCTTCTAGATCATACTCTACCGACCAATGAGAATATTCCATGTGTTTAGTCCAACAAAGTGACAAGAGAGTACAAAAAATCCTAAATACTTACATCAGACAAATTAAATGCCTTCACATAAACTTGATAATGCTATTAAAGCCAATAACTTAGGAAGTTTTTTGTCACTTCATCAAAGAGTCAAAAGTGAAAAAAGAGCACTTTCCTAAGAAAAATAATAGTGTGATAATCTAGAGACCCTCTTGTGAGAATTGGACACCTCTGCAACCTTTCTAATCAACAATATAGATGATAAAATAGGTTCCTACCAAATTTCCATCTAAGTTTCCCAATCATCCCCACACCAATTGAATTGAAAGTTTCTTCTATTTTGTGTAACTATTCATAATTATGAGAAAACAAAAACCTCCTATGAGAGCCCCTCTATGCAGTCTTCAATCATGCTCTTAGATACTATTGGTGTTTCATCACTAGTAGGTTCCTCATGATGATGTAGATGATGATGATGACAATGATGACGACGATGATGACAGGGGTGATGATATTGATGTGCATGACTATGATGAGGGTGATGATGATGATGACGATGGAAATGACAATGACAATGATAATGACGAGGACTATGATGATAATGATGCTAATGATGATTACAATGATGTTGATGGTGATGATGAGAAAGCTAACGGTGATGATAATAAGGATGATGAAGAAAATGATGATCGAATCATGATGATGATGACAAAGGTGATGAAGATGACGACAATGATGATGGCGTTGACAAGGATGATGATGATGATCATGACAATGACGATGACGACGATGACGGGGATGATGAAGATGACAATGATGATGATGATGATGATGATGTTGGTGATTACATTGATGATGATGATGATGATGATAATGATGATGGTGATGGTGATGGTGATGATGATGAAGATGATGATTATGAAAACAAGGATGATGAAAAAAATGATGATCAAGTCATGATGATGATGATGATGATGACAAAGGTGATGAAGATGACGATGATGATGACGACATTGATGAAGATGACAATGATGATGATCATGATCATGACAATGACGATGATGACAGGGATGATGATGATGATGTTGATTATCATGATGATGAGGTTGATGATGATGATGATGACAATGATGATAACAATGATGATGATTAAGATGACGATGACGACGATGATGATGACATTAAGGATGATAAGGATTATTATGACAAGGATGATGACTATGATCACGATGATACCGTTGATGAAAAATATGATGATGACAATGATGATAATGATAATGATGATGATGATGATGAAAACAAATGTGACGAAGATTAAAATGATGACAATGACACTGATGAATATGACGACAATGATGATGATTATGAGAATGATGATGGGGGTGATGACGATGATGTTCATGGTCATGAGGATGAGGGTAATGCCAATGATGATGTTGATGATGAAAATGACGATGACGTCGACGATGATAATTACTCAATCCCATTACTTTATACAATGGAAAATAAATGAAATCAATTAAAATATAAACATACAACATAATACATACAAAATTACATAAAACTTAAGAACAATTAATTATTAACCCATATAAGTTGATACTTCTATTAGTAAATCATAGGATACATATAATCACATACCTCATGCATTTGAATGTCCTTGATCTTGTTCTTCATCCAACTCTTCATTTCATGTATCATCAAATTTAGAATCAAAATTGAAAGGATTGGCCATATCATCATCATCATCAACATCATTTTCGATAGTATCATCGTCCATATCATCTTCTAGAACATTGTCTCCTATGTTTGATTCACCTTCTTTGTCTTCTTCATTTGGAACATATACTTGCTCCTATGCATCATCTTCTTCTTCTACATTATACTTTATAGTCCTTCCTCTTGGATCATATATAACAACAAATGATCAACCCCCCCTACCTAGAGCCTTTGAGTAAAACACATGTTCGCATTGTCTTGGAAAAACATAGTGATATGTTCATGGCTCAAACGACCTTGTATTAACCATGGTAAATCTATTATCATGTTGAATAATTGTTCTATCAAGATCATGTTCATTCATTTGTAGATGTACCATTTGACATTGAACATAACTAATTTGAAGGGTTCAAAGTCACACTCAAGTATATCATTCAAATACCATAGTATCAATTGTTAGAGACTTTTGGATGTCTGTCACTTTTAGAGGAAACATTAGTCACTTGAAAGACTACAATTATACCACAATTATAAGTTTTCTTCTTTTCATCCAACTTTTTAATGTGAAATTTATGATCATTGCACAACGCCTTGTGGTGTTTTAATTGAAATATGTTAGACACGTAAAAAATGTTTTTTCAATTGATAAACATATTTTATACTTGGAAAGTGTGAAAAGGTATGGGTGAATATATATGCTTTCCTTTTTATATTTTAAACCATATGCCAAATCAATTTCCCTCCGTGTAACATTGGTATCTTTATTAAGATGAGATGATTTAACCAATGAACCAACACCTTCCCATGATAGCCTACCATCGCGTTGTATACATCATTCAATCCATACCTTCATCCAATTAATATTTTTTGCAATGTATAAATGTAGTGCATCCCACTCTTGACCAACTATATGAAAATAAATCAATTCACATATAATTAGTTACCATGGTAGACCTTAATAGTAATTCATGTAAGAATTAGGATAAAAGCAAAATACATATAACTATATACATAAAAACTAATAGCCAAATGTATTATAAATCTCCATCATCTAATTACCTTTCACTTTCCTCATTCTACCTTGCCCCAATAGGTGCTCCCTTCAAATTTGTTTATGGAGTTGACATACCAAATGTGATATGCATTCACATTTGCTACTAATTTAGGAAGATATTGACCATTATACACCATGGTTTGATATACCATATATCCTTCGACCATAGAATCCTCAAAATGTGATCTTTGTCTAACCAAAGCCTTCAATGATTTCAAGTGCCTTTCAACCATCCACATTGACCTTATGTGTATAGGTCCACACATTTCAATCTCCTCAACTAGGTGTATGAGGTAATGTTCTTGTGCATTGAAAAATGTTGGAGGTAGATTCTTTTGCATTTCACACATTAGGAAATGAATTTCTCTCCTCCAATACTTTATATCTTCTTTATAAATTTATTTAGATGAAAACAATCTACAAATGATGCAAGAAAATCACAAGTTTCAACAAAAAGGTATCATAGAACATTATAAGTAAAACACATGTCAAATATAAGTTCTACAATGAATTAACAACCACTTTGCATATATTCCACTACTTAACTCATGTATTTGCCAAGATCATATATAACTTGTTTGACATTATTGTCATAGTTGTCTAGGAGAGATAGAGGTAGAACATACTATAACAAAAAAATCATTATTTATTCCCAAAGTAGACAAAAAACAAAAAAACGTCAATGTATACCAATATAGAAATATATATACCAAAATAATTACCTTAATTAAAGTATGCCAAACGTGATTTTTTACCCCACCAAATTCAACTTTCTTTGTTAAGATATTATTTATGTTTGAATAAAATCCCGTGGGAAATTTAATTTTCCGAATGACCTCTTTTAAAACATTGCTTCATTGCTCTGTCAATAACCATGGAAGGACACTTACATTTTGGTCTCCATCACTATTTTCATGAACGACACTTCGCATTGCATGTTTGGATTCCTTAATGTCACTACAATTTTTGACAATTTTTTCTTTATCACTCCCATCTAATATTCACCGTAATATTTCTAGTACGTTCTTCCTGATATGCATCATATTAAACAAATGAACATTTTGAAGGTGCTTGTAGTAGGGCATCCTACTAAATTGTATGGGATAACTTATCATTCTTCATGGAAGACCATTAATGCCCTGACGACCTTCATGCATAACCATAATTAAAGAGATTACAACAATAATTATCAATTAAAGAAAACAAAATGTAATAAAAGTATAAATTACAATCATTTCACATATGACACATAGACAATTTGATATCCACACCTTGACAAATTCTATTATATTCCAACATCTATAGGTGAGGTGTCATTCTTCATGGTTTTAGTGAAGTCTCTTATTTCCCATTGAAAATATGTTTTTCAATCGTTTGATACATGTGGTTGTTAGAGAGAAAGTGCCTATACTTATTAAACATCTCCTTTCCTAAACTTCTCGAACGACAAGAGTTCATCTTAGGACCACAAATTGGACATGCAAATTTACCCTTTGTTTGAAGACCTATAGGAGATGGATTAAACATATCAATTTTAAGTATATATAATGAAGGGATTAATTAAAAAACACGCATCGTATCAAATTCATGAAGTTAAATACTATTAAAGTGTAGTTTAACGTTATAAAATATGACAAATATGTGTTATTCCTGGGGCATCGTGATATGTCCATACAAGTATTGCATACAATTGAAATTCCCTTTGACCTATTGGTCTAGAGACATCATACATAGTGATTACATTCTATAAATGTAGAAGCTCGTCAATAAGAGGCTCCATATATACATTCATATCTTTAACTTTGTACTTACCTAATTGATTGAACATACAATAATAATTACTACCATATATATATATATAAAAGAGTAAATAAAAAAATAAAATAGATAATGGAGTGACAATAAGACAAGTGATCACATGTTACGTTAAAAAAATATTGTAAACAAATACCTGGAACAATCATTGCCAACATTATGTTCTCCCTCTTTATTGACATCCATGGAGGAATGTTATTATTGATAACAAAAATAGGCCATACCGACTGAATAGATCTGAGCTCTTCAAATGGATTGACACCATTAGTTGCCAATGAAAGTCTAAGATTATGAGGTTGTTCTTTAAAACATGACCATTTTCCCTCTATGTTATGAATGCAAAACCATCTACAAGAATTCAAATAACACCATCTTCACTTTTATTCCGTGTATGGTTATCCATAAATTGTGCAATACTTTCACACCTGAACAATTGCTTCAAATGTGGAATTATGGGAATATAATGAAGAACCTTGTGAGGCACCTTTTTTGTCACTTGATTGGTTCAATAATGACTGATATGGCATTGTAGGCATTCCATTTTGGATGCATATTGTCGATAATATATAATATGATCATTAGGACATGCATCAAAAGCTTGATGCTCCATTCCAATATTTTCATCAGTATGTGCAAGATATAATATTTAACGGCAGTAATTGAAATTCATATAACAATATACAACATAAAAACAAAAGAACGGTTAATGTAAAGAATGTTAAATATCATACATAATGCATCCTTCATTTACATATGAACTAACAAAAAACATATAAGAAAAAACAAAACCTTTATCATCATGTATATGTGACAAAATATATTACATACCTTAGGCTTTGCGTGACACAAGTGTTCAACAAACCATTCACAACCTTTAAGTTGACCAACAATAATATAGCATATAGAAGAGTTGTTTTGGAGCCTTCATAAAGATATTATCTTTCCCTCTCAAGTAGAGGTATATCATGAATGTCATCAAAGTCATCATGTCCATTATCCATTCCAACACTAAATGTGTCCTAAATCAAATTATTTGTCCCATCATCTTCAATTGTGTTATTAGCATGATCATATTCTACCATATAATGATCATTAACTTAAACTTCAATATTCGCTGCATGTTCCTCAGGTGCTTGTACAATGCCATCTTCCTCATACAGTGCCCTAGGGGGTCGTTCCTTTATAATTATAAACAATCAAGTAATGTTAGTGTCCTATATAACAAATAATAATATGATACAAATGTTTACAAATACAATATTCAATATAAAGGCATATATTAAATAACTTACCAAGGGACGATATTCATACCCTCCTTTTACTTTGTATTGAAAATGGATGTAATGTTGAAATTTATAGCAATATTATAGGATATGCACAAAGATAATAGTTGTGGTTTGTCCAATCACAATACATATCATGTTTTAAAAGTCCTATGTAGGTATCTACAAAAGTTATTCTATGGTTCAATGCCCATGCGTGGGTTATAATTTTGTTTAATTAATTGTTTTTTTATTGTATTTTGTTCATTTCAGGGGATCACCCTTGATTTTGCAATGAGAATGCAAGGTGGGACATTTAAAGAGGTGACTCTGCAAGGACCAAGTGAACATTTACCCTTAAATAACTCACAATCCTTCAAACATGACCCCTTATTAACCTCTAATTACCACTAATTAACTATAGATACCACTTATTAATTACCACTAATAATGAAATATTATGTGGGTTACTTGCATTTAACAACAAGTTACTTATGTGTTCTAATTATAAGGTAAGGCACCCTATGATACTTGCAGAAAAAATGATTCCCTTTACAACTCCCACGTGGTGATTTTGGACCTTTTGCTTGGTCCAAGAGCCATAAAATCAGGTTTTAGGTCCTAAAAGGTGGGTGTTCCTCATCAAATCATGGATAGGGTCTTGAGAACAACCCTTTGTATAAAAAAATCATAATGGACTAGCCTATATAACATTGGTAAGATATTAATCCCTTTATAGGGTTTACATGGTGTTGGTAAACCAATGTTGGTAAGATAGTAATCCATTCTCCCTATAATTTTTTTCGGTTGTTCTTAGTAAAAGTTATCTCCTTTTGAAGCCCCTGCATTGATTCCAAGGGCAATAACATTTCCGATCATTCCTTGGCTCTAATGTAGTAAACAATCTAGCAACTGTGGCTTGATTTTCCTCTAGAGTAATGTTATGTGACATTTTTATTTACCAAACTTGAGAGATGATTATATTAAAAAATCACGCTTTTTAGTTCAATTATTTGTAATGAAATTAAAACATAAAATAACTCTATTTTTCACATGAAAAATAGTCCCTATAACCTCTAAAAACTATCGTTAGTATAGAAAAAATGTCGAAACCACTCTCAAAAGATATGATTTTATAGATTTTTTGTCGTCAAAATTTTGACAAATTTGAACATAAAGAGTTGTTGATGATGCAGACAAAGAGGTTGACTTGGTCAATATACAATGGTTAGTTTGGACGTCATCGGTATTTCGACAATAATAGCATGTTTGTGGAAAAACCGACAAAAATGATTTTTTGTCCAATTTTCGGCGGTTCCTTCAATGTGTTAAAAAAACTGAAAAAATATGATGATGTGGATAATCTAACGATCATTGGGACACTTTAAAAAAAAATAGATTTTTCAAACTAAATTGGTAATATCCGATAGTAAGGCCAATTTTTTCCGTACTGTCGGATTAAGTTGTTGAATTTTGACCCCATATACAGTAGTGTGAAAATAAATAACAAGTGAACTTATCAATGAAGAGATACACCAGTGGGCGACCCCACTAGTAGAACTAGGATTCCTTGTACTAGTGTGTGACCCCCTAATTGACCAAGGCGTGAAGAGTTTTGGCACATGAGAATTGGGCACCACATACCTCTAGAACTCATCCATGCAGGTCACTCTAGACACCCAAATCACATCAATCACGTATTAAGCCTATAAGCCAAAGTACAAGGACTCGGAAGCTTAATAGAAAATAATAATAAAATAATCAAAGTCATGAGAAGGTTAGGGTCAAGGTCTCAAACCACCAAGGGTTACAAACATAGGCTTTACTATAGAATATTAATAAACACATAAGGGTCAAGAATTAGGTTAGTAACAAACTTAAAGCCACCAAGGCCATTATTACAAGCTCTATGCCACCCCCTATCTCATGGATTCATAGTCCCCCATCTCTTCTCAACATTTTTTCCTCGTTCATAGTAAGCTATATTTTATTGATAATAATATCATTGTACAATTACATATTGTTGGTTTTCAACCAAAGGACATCTACAAATTTACAAGTATATTACAAACTAGTGCTTTAATAGGGGTGTTATAGCTGCCATCAACATCTATGATGATACCTAGGCAATTAGTGCATTATGTTAGTTGAGTTGATCATTTCATCCATTCTTGATCATCCATTCATTATTATAGTCATTACTTCACTAGGTTGACTGTTATGCCTAGCTTCCTTTGCATTTTATTATGTTGTCATCCATACCCGAACTCTTAACAAGCACACCATATAAATTAGCATGATCTATTCTACGATGAATGCATGCCATCTTCTTAACATTTCAATATGCATAAATGTAATCCTACTTACAGGAAACATTCATTCCCTATTTGTGCATTAGCTACAATCTAACATCAATTGGATATATGCACTTAAACATAATATAATAATGGTCATCTAAAAAAATACACATCACACTTGCATACATCTCAAAGCATGCATTGGTATACCCTTTATTGTATCCACAAGTGGCAAGAATAGCATATTCACCATTGTTTGAGGTAATCACTAAACACTCTTTATAAGGTTTGTCATTCATATTCTTGATTCATATAGTGGATGTTGCGTGACAACTACAACTATAGAAAATGAATTGTATTTCAATATCCCCATTATTATCACATTCCATGTGACCACATTACATTTTGACATCTTCCTATACAATACATGTGCATCCTCTGTATTGCCACATTTGGCATACATGTCAACAACAACGCCTCCAACAAAGACATCAGACTCATATATTTCATTAAGGATTACATCATGGACATGTTTGTTCTGTTCTATAGATGTTAAGCTAGCTCATACCCTAAGAACACTAGCTTAGGTGCTATAGCTTGGTTAAATGCCTACACCTTTCATTTCACAAAACAATTTGAAGACCTCTTTACCATGATTATCTTGTACATAGCCAACACTCATTGCATTCCAAAAGATCACATTATTTTTGGGTGTTTTGTTGGATGGTTTCCCAACATCATCTATCTTCCTACTTGCTCTCTTCAATTGTGGCTAGAGTTCCATATATTGCTTCAAGAATATTTGCAAATACATATTTTATCGTGGTTCTCAAGATTTTATGTTATAAGTAGAGTAGTTTGTCCAAAATATGTTTGCAAACCCAATAGTTTCTTTAAGAAGCTTTGTTCATGGATATATTCATAATATATAGGATAGTAATTGTCTTTGATTGCAAAAAATAAATAGTTATGAGAATGCATTTAAGCAAATCAGTTTCCTTCTCATCAAATCTTGATACCTTTGCATACACCTTCTTCAAGGATTTTAGTGGAATGTTCAAGCTTTATACCACTTATCTTGTTGTCTTAAGAGATAGGCTTTCTATCTAGAGTTCTTCGAGTTAGAAGAAGAAACCAAGAGTTATGAGAGAAGGCACATGGATACTCATTTCATTAAAATTAAATTTTCTCAACTTGTTCTTGGTTGAAATCCCTTCAAGTACTTAAATCTTTGTTGTTCACGCTTGTATACTTACCCAACAATGAAGCTCTAGTAGAGCCCCACAAAATTAATTTCCAACCTCAATGGGAAAAGACCAAGTACATGTACTTTGATATTAACCAGTTATGGGAAAATCACTATCACTGACCTTGTGCATAGGATCTAAAATATAAATACTTCATATATACCACAACAATTTTAAAATTACTAAACCCTACATAGTATTTCACGGTCAAATTTTCAAGAAGAGAGCATTTTTTTATAGGTCTCTCTAACACCTCATCACTCATATTGATATCTAATAGAAAATAGCTTTTAAGGAATTGAAACTCCAAAAATAAGTAGGAAGTCCTATAAATTCAAAATACTCAAGTTTAAAAAATGTCAGATGGTGGCAGTAAAAAAAAAGAAGTTGGAACATGATCTAGAAAGTCTTATGCAATATTTTCATTTCAAGACATTTACAATTACCTTACAAGTTGGGTTCTTCGACAAGGGTGTTTATACACAACGACATATATGCTTGAATTTCTAGTAGTGTATACCCTCAACCTTGAATTGTTGAATAACATTCTAACCTCAAACAAACTTTTGAAAGTAATTTTTAAGATTATAATGCTATTAATTCATATTTTCCTTAGATGTGCTATGCATCTAACAAATGAACCAGTGTACCAATAAAAACACAACCGTACACTTTTCACAACGCATCGAAAACAAATATATACAAACACCTATGTAAATGAAATTTTGTGTAAAGTTTTAATTATGGAATTTTGTGTTTCTTTTTTTAAACTATGTATTTGATGCATTTATATAACAATAGGGAATCGGTGAAAATTATAATTTTATGCGCATCAAAATTTTAAATGCGGAATTTGAGTAATCTTTTTAAAAGTGAGTAATTGGTGCCTTTATATAACAATAGCGCACTGGTGCGTATTTTAATCATATACACACTAAACTTTTAATTACAAAATTTTAAATCTTTAAAATGCATAATTGTTGTGTTTATATGACATTAATGCCCCGATCAAAATGCATAATCTATCTAATTTGAATATAAACACATGTGAATCTTTAAAATGCATAATCTATCTACAATGTTTTTTATTGCCTTTTTTGTCCAATCCAATGGTTCAACCCCTCGTCACCACTTTCAACCCTTCTTTCCCGACCAAAATCCTCTGATCGTGGGTTCCACTCTACTCAGTTGTCATTGGGACTTAACAACTCCGCTTTTACTCCAATCGCTAGTCCTTCTTGACCGTTGGTGTTTTTGATTCGACCATTGGGTCCCACTTCGTCATCATGGATTATATTCCTTTCAATGTCTCCGCTCAAGCTAGAGGTTCTTCCCATCCCGACAGGTTTTAATCTCGATTGTCCATCTCGTCATTGTTGGGGATCTGCTTCCAACACTCCTACTCCGCCCTTTCAGATTTTCGTCCTACTAAACTATCCAATATCCACCGTTGATTTCTAATCAATGGTCTTCATCTCTTGTTGTCATCAGAGTTCTGCTGGGTTTTCTTCCCCATGAGGGTTTTGGAGGATAAATTGTTGTATCGTTTCTATGCTTGGTTATCTTTTAGTTGATCTATTTAATGTTAGGTGTAAAAGAACATTAACCTGGTAAAATATCAACAGTCATCCCAATCAGACAACTGTGAGTAAATGCAGAAGTGTGAAGTGCACAAATGATTAACTTGGAGGAGAATCTAGCATGAATATTTGGCGAGGACACATGTCATCTAATGACTTGAAGCGAAAAATCATTTGGGTTTAAGTGGGGTCCACAACTTCCAATATCACGGTTGTTTATGACCATTGATCTAGACCTATAGCCCTTGGAGTTTGGCCCTCAGAGTCTGACCCTTGGAGTTCAACCCTCAAAATTCAACCCTCAGATTTCGACCCTCAGAGTTCGGCCCTTGGAGTTCGTTCCTCGAAGTTTGGCCTCAGAGTTTGGCCCTTAGAGTTAGGCCCTTAGAGTTTGGCCCTCGGAGTTCATCCCTCATAGTTCGACAGTGGCAAAGTAGAGATGATGATCAGGTGAATAATGACTGTGGAAAAGTGTGACAGAGGCAGAACAAGGTAGTATTTATTCATTAATCAATATAGGGCAGCAGGACGAGGCAAGGAAAAGGGAGTTGGATCTTCCTTTAGGTCGGTGCTTATAAATTCAGGGAGTTAGAGATTCCTTCAAGTTGGTGCCTGTAAATCATGGTGTTGGTGCTCCCACCCAGTTGGTGCTAGAGAATGAATGTAATCTTTGTATAATATAAGAAAAGTATTAAGTGGTTTTCTCCCATTTTGGTTTCCACATAACTTAGTGTGTACTATGCATGATCTTGTTGGTTGCTTAACTGATGGTATATGTGCAAAAACTAATTGAAGTAAATTGAGCTTAAATTTGTATAG
>Ga0115853_100090_pt1 | contig 22490 bp, 20 predicted proteins | sample InSIn5gowninarea_FD_83867 | JGI IMG/M metagenome (GOLD analysis project Ga0115853, IMG submission 83867)
ATCAATTTAACAATATCAAGTTCAGGCAAGTCTAGGTTGAGTTTCTTTGTTAAGTATATATGCTATAGTTTGTACTCGGTTGTTATGGAGTGTAAGTTTTGCAACGAGATGAAAATATATGAAGGCAAGCTAGGGTTTGATTTTCAAGATGCAAAAGTCATGAAGAAAACATGAAGAAGACCAAATTTAGCTCAAGATCAATGAAAACTTAATTGTAGGAGTGAAATGTAGCGTTTGGGAGAGTTGAGGGTGAATTGGAGTGATTTTGGCACCTTCTTGGCCAATGGACAGTGCACTGAGACCAATGCATAGCGCCTGTGTATTTTACACTGGTTGAAACTGGCTGATGCGCAGCACTGGTCTGATGAGCAACACCAACCTTCTGATGCACAACGCCAGGCAAGTTTTCTGGAAAAATAGGGTTTTCTTCTTCCTTTGCTCGATTTTGCTCTAAATCGTGATTTTGGCTCTTCAAAGATGTTTTTCACAATGAAATAGATGGCTAGCATGCATTCACTTTATAAATGGATGTACTTTAATTTTTCCTCATTGCAAACCCACTTTTATAAAGTCTTAGTCACTTTTTCTCAAAAACTCTGTTTTTCATTTGAAGTTTGACTTTTCTTGACCAATTGATGGACTGATGTATTAGTGCTTGTGTTTTTTGTAGTGGCTGGAGTTGGCAAGGTGACCAAGAGCAGCTGCTGAACTTATTACATATAGAAGCACTTAAATTACATGAAATTTGTACATGAAATGAAAAACTTTGTTTTCACCTCAAAACAGATTTTTGAGGTAAAACAAATTTAATGAGCATATCAACAGTAAATTCATGATTCTATCAGCTTATTAATCCTCCTCATGTGCCTGTTGACCTTATATTCAACTCTTGGATGACCATGATGACAAATGCTAGACCTAGTGAGACTAAAAACCCTAGAACTAATTTTTGTAAATGAAATGAAACATAATGACAGTAAATGACCTAAAAAATGTGAAAACAGGTCAGCAGGTGAATGTCATGAGGGAAATTGACATGAAACCACTACCATCAGTTGATCCCTGACCTAATGGAATGCAGCTGATCAGATGGGACACCTAATATGCATGCAAAAAGAGCAATTTGATCACTGATGGAGGTATGAAGATACCAACACTAATAGAACGAATCACAATATTTTCCCCAAGTACGACAAATTTTACGTTCCCTCTATCAGATGAGAAAGGGATGTGTGGATTGAAGATATCTCGCCTTGGAAACTCCATTGTTTTAATTTCATTATAAACACCTGTTTCAGCCACTATAACAACCCCTCCAAAATTTCAAAAATATTCAAAATTTTCGGTGCCCATGTATCGTGCAAGAACTTTTCGCACCTTAAAAATCTGCTCAAAATCTTGCTAGACCAGAAAAGTATCGTGAGAACCTAAATTTTCCTGCTAAGTCAAGGTAATTCGCAGATCTAGTTCATGCAAGTCAGTCGCAGCTTCAGAATGTTGCTCCCTCCATCACTTACGACTAGTGCAACCTATGCAACCCAAGAAACCTAGGTCACTTGAGTCGCATAGGTTGGATCTCGAACATTTGCAACCCTTGAAACCAATAGGTCTCTAAGTCACAAAGGTTGCAAAGGTCGCAAGAGATACTCATTGTGACCACGCGACCCTTGTTACCATCAGAGGTCACAAGGTTGCAAGTAATATCCATCGCGACCACGTGACCCTTGCAACCTTGCGACCTTCGTAGGTCGTAAGGTCGCATAGGTCGTAAGATCTTACTTGCCACCCATGTGACCTTTGTATGTGTGACCAAAACTATAAATAGTTGGTCACCCTGATTCATTTGTAATGGATCCTTTGGTCACACGAGTGACAAAGGAGGATTACCACTTGGACGCGCACGCGATTTATCCAGGTAGGTGACCTTTCACCTTTGCGGTAATCATTCTTTCGGTCCAAGTGTCATTCTTTTCCACCTCGACCTTCCAAATTCTACCCTAGTGGGTTTTTTATCTCCATTTTGGCCTAGGTTTTCATCTCAAGGTTAAAATCAGTTACTCTCTTGCCCCCCTCATAACAATTCCTCGCCCTTAACCATCCCTGTTTTCACCTATGAGTCTGAACATCTAGTCGTGAAGAATTCCAAACCTCCTCGAGCCTCAATATTTTCTTCTTAGCCCACCTAAATCCCAAGTTGCATGGCCCACAATTGCGATACCATAATTTATGCGACCTTCACGACTTCACAATTTTGAAACCTCGTGACCTAGCGACTTATCAACCTTGTGACTTCGCTACCTGTGGTTAGCGCAACCCCCGCGATTTGTGACTTATACACTTAGTCATGAAGTCACTCTCTTTTACTTATGACCCATGCAACCTACCTACCATTTAAACTGCCAAAAGGGCTCCTGATGGCTTTTGAAATTGATTTTATTTAAGTAGTTTCTATTTAATTTTCATGTCATCGCTCTCATTGTGGGATTGTCTATTCGACATGCCAGGTGACGTAGACCTAGAGTGCATCTTAATATCCTACTTCAAAGACGAGATGGCACCCCCAACTACGAAGGCGACTCATAGAAGGTCGTGAAGCAGTTTAGTGGAAATCTACCAGTACGAGGAGCCACCTATCTATGGGGACAAGACCTCCAATATTGATAAAACTTCAAGTCTCTCCTGGTATAACATCTATGAAGAGTTCATGAGGCTGAACATACCAGAAACACAGGAGGACTTACCAATATACCTAAACATCAAGAGGTCAAAACTACACAAGAGAGCGTCACATCCTCCAATCTTTCTATGTGCAGAAACTATTGACTGGGTCCTACAGAATAAAGACACATATTCATGGATGGTCAGGGACCACATTGGAGCACCCTTAGCTACAATATCCCCTTCAGATATTTCCACCTACTACAAACTCCTCGAAAGATAGGGGACCTTCAATACCTGGTGGCTTGCTAGTTTTGTAACTCCAGTTAAAGATATCCTAAGAGAATGGTGGCAGGACCCATACAAATTTCGAGTTAGAGCAGATCAGACATACAAATCAGAGGGGCCAAGGAAAGTATATCAACTGATTGTTGCTCTAATGTGCCGCTTGTATGGTAAAGTGGATTGTGATGTATTCTACAGCACCTCGATTCCTCTCATGCACATTGTGGCCACCCGGGGAACAATTTTCAACTGGGCGAGCATTCTGGCATCGTGTGTAAAGAAAAACATAACTATAGCCAAGCATCCAGAGCTAGAACAACCACCTAAATTCTACATGGCTTCGTACCTCATAGATGTCGTCTGCGAAAGATGTCAATTTGATAACTAGAGCTATAACTGGGATACATCATCGGCCAGCCCCGTGCACCACCATTACAAGGTTTTCTGGGACACTGTCTATAAAGGTATGATAGATGTTATTTCTGAAACTTTTATCGCGTCACTATACTAGCAGCTATTCGCGGAGGAGCCACCATGCATGTCAAGGAGGGCCATGGAGACCATGGTCAGGGTAGTGCATTGGTTTCCAATCTAGGAGAGCATGTCCATTAGAGTCTTCGGTACACACAAGCCCCCCCATGTGCTACCTAGGTTTGTCATGGATAAAACACTCATGCGAGAAGTTTGCTACCAGATGACGCAAGGATTTTCAAAGGTACTAAATAAAGGCAAGAAGAAACCATGGACTTCCTTCTTGCTCATCATCGGAGCATATATAGTTGAGAACTTCAAATAAGTGGAGGCAGAAGTTGAAGCATTGAAAGGTAACCACTTTGTAAATCTCAACTATCAGATGTACAATCCTAAGAAAGTCATGTGTGCCCACTTTAAGAAAACAAAATTCAAATGGTCATATTCACACACTAGACAAGATCATGAAGACGAGGTAAAGAATTGGTATAACGCCACTAGGGAACTCATCCCTAATGAGAAGTAGGCCAGAGATGAGGAGCTCTTCGAGCACTCCAAGGAAAATGTTAATCTTCAAGAGAGCCTCCACCATGAAGAAGAAACAATGAGAGACACAGAAGGCCACCGGGAAATCTGAGAAGCAGAAGGAGAAAGAGGTCGAATATATTCTAAGTGACCTAGAAGAGGAGGACAATAATGAAATGCTAGAACAAAGGAATGCACCCTAGAAAGGAAAAAGCAATAGCTCAAGAGGAAAAGAGAGCAAGAGCTCAAGCAATCTCAAGACTCCAATGACCAAGGCCAACTCGAAAAGAAGAGGTGACAAGAAGAGGAGGAAAAAGAGCAACAACTACAAGAAAAGCTGCAGGAGGAGTGAAGGGCTCAGGAAGAAATAGAGAAGAAAAGACAACAAGAAGAGTGCAAGGCCAAAAAGGAGGAGGAAAAAAGGAGGCTGGAAGAAGAGCTAAAAGAGAAAGAAGAAAAGCTTAAGCAGGATGAGGAGCTTGAGAGGCAATAAGCACTAGCAGAGCAAGAGATAAAGCCGCAGGAGGAAGAACTGAGGAGGAGTAATGAAGAGGAAACTAGGGGAGTTGAATGAGGAGAGACTAGTAAAACATCTCAGCTAAACATGGAACAAGGCGAGCTACCCCCATTAGATGTTCCTCCTTCTACTCCCCACACTAGAGGGCACCTTCCCTTACAAGAGTTGGGTTTCTCAGAAGGACAAGAAGAGGAGGCCCTAGATCTCACTACGCTCACCTTTGATGAGGCCATCCTGAAAATTGTGCAGGAAAGGAAAAAGTATTATTCCAGGAATCCCACAGAGCCCTTATCAGTCACCACGGATAAGGAGATTGTGCCCAACATCACTGTGAATCCAAAGATGATTGCCTTGGTCAAGACAACTTTCATAACTGCCATGGAACATAATGTGCCCCGAATGAGAAAACAGATCACGAACCTTCATAATAGGCTTTATGCGTCTGAACAAAGGGCCGCCAGTGCAGAGTAGCAGAGAAGGAGAGCAGAAGAAGAGAATGGTGCCCTCCATCTAGGTCACTCAATTACAACAGAGTTCCAGGCAACGATCAAAGGAGAGGCAGAGACCCTCGGGGAAGCCATGGCGTTGGTTTATGAAGAGATGTCAAAGTTGCACCACACAGTGAACCCTATCTTCGCGATACAAGCTCACACAAAAGAAAGAGTTGCAATGTTGAAGGAAGTTGTAATTGCTCTAGACATCATGCATGAGTGGTCCATTAAGTACTCAGGAGCACCAATTGTAGTCCCTAAGAAGGATTGGATCACCATACAAAACGCCAAGGTTCAACTCCGCATCAATATCCAATCAAGAGACAAATTAACCAAGGATGTGGACTGGGTGTTGGCTTCTTATAGATACCTTTTCAGCAGCCTAGAGTCTATGATCCAGATTCATTTAGTTCCATCTATCAGAGAAGTCAGACAGGTAAGGAAGCATGATGATATCTCAAAGGAGGTGTAAGCTTTTGTTCATACATATAAACAGGCAACCCATGTAGAAGACCTTCTTGTCACTAAAGAAAATATTACAAACTATGTGGTGGAACCCGTAAGAATTTACACCAAACTGGTAACCTTGAATAACCAGGTGAACGCAAAATAGACCACCCTCATTCTAGATGCACTCGAATTCCTACACAAACATGGTGAAGACTAGCTGCAGATCACCCCCATAACAACCGAGTACAAACTATAGCATATATACTTAACAAAGAAACTCAACCTAGACTTGCCTGAACTTGATATTGTTAAATTGATAGATTAGATTAGTAGCATATTTTGTGATGTAATTTGATAGAGCAAGACATTTTGGAATATGAAAGGTCATGAGGAAGTCCAAGAGTCATCAGGTAGATGAAAGGTCATGAGAAAGTTCAAGAGTCAGGGGTAGGCCAAAGTCACCCTCACTCTATAAATACACGTCATGACACATTGTAAAGGGCTTTTGGCTGAGGACCTTTTGAGAGATATGGTTTAAGAGAACTTATGCTCTTGTATTGATGCAAGGAGTGATTGTAATATTCCACTATAAGATTCCTCAAATATTTTATGTTGTAATGCCATGAGTATTTTCGCTTGATGGATTGGATGTTCCTGAGAGTCCTTTGATGTACGGTCTATTCATGTGGTGTCTCATACTACAAATCTTGTGTTGCTATGCATGGATGGTATATGATTGGCTAACTCTATGCTTGTACTAGTGAACTATTTCATTAGTATTGGTATAATCGATTCTTAACTGTACGTTTACTTATGCTTATGGATGTTTGATTGTCGTGAAATACTTTATAGTTATTAAGCACTTTATCTTATAAAACATGAGTCTTATTTGAAGTCTGTTTACAATTACTTTACGTAAGATTTATGTTTTTTATAATCTAGCTATTCATGGTATGCACATTATAAGATATTTGTCAATCATTTAGTTATGTTTATTGAAGTTCATGCTTTCAATTGAGCCCGCATCTCACTTCTGTCCAAAGCAAACTCAACACACTTGAATGACATTCAGGCCTACATACTGGATGGGATCCCTATAGCAAATGGTGCAAGGTCTAGTTGGGAACCTACACCGGGGAAATCCTCTTTGCTGTTGGCAGATAATTCTGGCATGTCAACATATTTGGCGCTAGAAGGAGGGCCATGGAAAGTACTAATCGACGCCCTCACACTGAAACTTCTCATCAATCTAGTAACCAACCTCATCCCCCCACGCCTCCTGAAATACCATATATACACTCTTATGGTCTGGCTTTCATGAGGCCACAACAAGAACTTTCCCAACCTCCCCCTCTTGAAGATACCTCAGGGGGAGAGGAACTTCTCCTGATCGAAGTCACCAATGAATAGCTCAGGGCCATGTGCCCTATTACTCAGCAGTTCTCCAAGGGTTTGAAATGCATTCCTTCCACTAACTCCCTATCCAACCCCCACATCTCCATGCCTCATCACATGGGTCAAGGCGTCCTCATTAAATCCATATCGTAGTTAATTGGGCTAGTGCTCGATGACTATCCAGATGTCGTTGAAATGATATCCATTGAATGGTTGGACATTCCTCCTAAAGATGAAGGGGGAGACCCCAAGAATACCTTCACTAGTGAAAACAACTAGTCACAATAGGGAGAGATGCACGGAAACAATCGGCGACCCCCAAAATATACCCCTGTTAATAACCAAAATTTCAAAGAAAATACTGAGGGGACCCTAGGACGAGGGACTGGGGAATACCTTAGAGATCGTATTAACTTTTACAACAATCAATGGCTCCCGAGGAACCTGAGAAACACCAGGAATATGAGAAACACTAGATACTTAGGAGACCTCAGAGTGCCTCGAGGGGAAGGAAGGCAACCGCTTCACACCAATGAGGGATCAAGCATCGGTAGTGAATCAGAGGGAAATTAAAATCGCCTGATGTTTCCTCCCCCACCTAGAGGAAATCGCTACCAACAACCATTGGCCTGGATGGCTCAATCCCCATTATGCATTAGGGGCCAACTTCATGGCATGCCCCACCATCCTGAGAAACACCTCTCAAAGTTCGACCTTGAGAAGGGAACCTCAGATGATGACCATATTATTAATTTCTACCTAGAATTGCAAATGATGAGGGTGCAATATGATGACATGGCTTGTCACATGTTCCCTCAAACTTTTGAAAATAAGGCTTGCACCTAGTATCGGTCACTGCTGTTGCCTCCATTCGAACTTTGGATGAATTCTGGAAAACCTTTCTGGATAATTTTTTGGAAGACAAGACACCTTCTATGCTCCTCACTGAGCTTAGCATGTTGAAGTGCCACAAGAAGGAGAAGGTGAAATATTTCAACCAATGATTCAACACCATTTTCAATAAGTTCCCAATCAACGTGGCCCTTGATGATTCCAATACGATTGATTATTACACCAAGGTTTTACCGCATGACATTGTTGTGTTCGTTAAACGTGAAGAAAAACTCACCCTAGTGGATAAATTTGCTACAGCTCTAGAGGTCTACAAGGATCTTCTTTCTATCAGTGCCCTAGAGCACAATTCATGGAATGATGCAAAACCATCTGTTAAGAAAAATCAAGCCTCATCCAATAAACCCACAGAAAAAGACAAAGATGCCTTTGATTTCGAAGGACTGGCCAAATCCTTAAAGCATCTGACTAATGAGGTGTACAAATTAAAGAGAAAGACCAATGATGTTTCAGGAGGAGGAAAACCTGCTAAACCCTTTTTCCGAAAAACTAACAATCCCCCCCCCAAAACATCTTAGGCATCTAGTATGAACTTCAATGTGGAAGAGCTGGGGAAGGACAACTTCTGCACTTTCCATTAGGCCTCTCATTCTGAGAAAACCTACCCCCAATGGCTCCATAACATGACCACAGTAGTAACCCATGTTTTAGAAGACCAGGCCATTGGAAAGGGTGAAGAAGAAACTAATGACCTTGAAGAGGAAGAATCCCCTCCCAATGATGATGATCCATCTGTCGTATTAGCCTTCAAAGTCATCCATGGGGTAGAAGTGTTGACTGCTCCAAAGGCCATCCTGGGAGACACTCCTCCCCCGAAGCCCCCCAAAAGCTATAGTATTAGGAGTACGGGATCCATGTCGGATGCTATGCTAGAAGATAAGAAGAGGGCTATGTTAAGAAGGATTCTTCCACCCTCTAACACCAGCTAGCCATCCACCCCTTTTCCCAAAGGGACGAATGACCTAAGCTCTAAAGAGTCCCCAACTATTGGGAAAGGGGACACATCCACACCCAAAATTTTGACCAAAGGGGTGACAACTATAACCACCTCATTATCACAATGATCATCGGGAGACACTTCATCCATAGACTTAGATTACAATATTATCGAGGACATGAAGAAGACTTGGGCTAACATCTCATTGTATGAGCTGTGGAAATTGACCAGTCAATGTGAGTTGATTGTCAAAACCTTTGCCACCTATCCTGCCCCTTAAAAATCTCCCTCATAAGTCAGGGCCAACTCCTTAGGCCAATCCTGGGACGTGATTGATCTGCAAGCCATCGTAAATGCCACAAACGCAAACTCGAAAGGTTCGACCCCTCCTTTCCTCTCGAATTTTGAACTTTTCAACTACAATGTTCACAACTACCTTGTTAACTCTAGCGCGTGAACCAAAATCATGACCTAGTCAGTCTGCGATAAAATAAACGTCCAACTTGAAAAAACAGATTCTAAAATCATTCAACTGGGTAGGTCCCACATCCCGACAATTGGAGAGTTGAATAGCGTTATTATTTGATTGTCTTCTGATTCTTGGGTGCATCAATGCATTGACATAATTTTCGTAGACATCCCATAAGCCTACGGGTTACTCCTTAGCAGAGATTGGTCCTGCAATCTTCAAGGCTACTTCGTCATAGACTAGTCCCACTTATGGCTCTAATAAGCACATCGTAACCGATCTTGAGGGCTCTAAAAAACTAATCAACTACGCCCAAGGGGAGCTGCAAGTGTGTCTCCTCGAGACACCATTTAGTTTCTATCAGTCCCAAACATCGACTATTCCTTTGAATACCCAGTTGGAACTCCCATTGTAAACCCCAGTCCATAATAATGAAATTTTTGTGTTGAACCTGCACACTCTAGACCCACCCGTCCACAATGTTGAAATCTAGAAATTATATTATGACAGATCCAAGACTCATGATGGAGCTGGAGCAGTTTGTGTCCTGGTAGACCCCAAAGGAAACAAATTCTTGATTTCTTCCAAGTTAGAGTTCCAATGCACTAACAACACTACACAATATGAGACATTAATCCTTGGCCTCAAGAAAGCCATACATCTAAAGGCATATTGTCTAAAGGTAATAAGGGATTTGGAAATCATTTCAAGACAGGTACACAACACAATTCATTGTTTGTCTCCTCACCTCAAGAATTACCAGCAAGAGGTATGTCGTTTGATAAAACCGTTTAAAGCTTTCAATATTATTTTTATTCCTAGATTTTATAATGTCGTTGCTGACACTTTGGCTAATGCAACAATTATATTCACGCCCCTTAGGGATGGACTTTCTATTGAAGTTGTTTATAAACCGACTGTGCCTGATAACATAACTAACTTACGTGTTTTCAATGATGACCAAAAGACACTAGAGTTCATGACAAGTGTAGAAGTGTTTAAAATGCAACCATCGAAGAAGAGGAACATGAAGGTTCCCTACAATAAGAAGCAGACACATGGAAAGGAAACCCTATGCCTAAAGGAGTGGTCATGTTAGAGAAATTATTTGACCTACAGAACTGGTTCTGAGGCCCGCCAAACACCAAGAACCAAAGTTCCACCCTCTCGAATGAACAGATCAACCTTGGAACTGAATCCGATCCCAAATGTGTCAACATAGGAATAGTATTATCCCCAAAGAAAGACAAGCCCTTATCAACTTGTTCAAAAGGTATTGCGACATTTTCACTTGGACATATGACAACTTGAAAACATATGATATGCAGATTATCCAGCATGTCATCCCTACAAAAAAAGGGGCTAAACCATTTGAGAAAAAAATAAGGAAGGTGCATCCTGCGTTAGAACCCCTTATCCAGAAGGAACTCAAGAAGTTGTTGGATGCTCACATTAGCCACTCTACTTGGGTATCCAATCTGGTTCTAGTACGAAAGAAATCTGGAGAAATATGTTTATGTGTCGATTTCTGGAACCTCAATCAAGCATCAAATAAAGAAAACTACCCGATCCTGTCCATGGAGCAGATTCTCCAAACCCTCTCGGGATCAAAAATTTTCTCCTTGTTAGATGGCTTCTCTGGCTACAATCAAGTCCTAGAAGCCGAACCAGTCTGGATCAAAACGACCTTTAGAACAAAGTGGGCAATGTTTTCATTTTTTCGTATTCCCTTAAGATTGATTAATATCTTGGAAACATTCCAAACATCAATGGATATCGCATTCCAGGGTTTAATAGGCCAGAGCATAGTGGTCTACCTTGACGATGTCACTATTTTCTCGAAGAAAAGGGCTGACCACCTTCACCATTTGAAGCAGATCTTCAAACGGTGCTGGAAATATGGAATCTCTCTCAACCCCAAAAAGAGCATATTCACGGTTTCTGAGGCAACCTTCTTGGACACATCATCACCAAAGACGGAATCACTATTGAACCCGATCACGTGAAGGATATAGCACAGATTCTCCAACTGAGCACTAAAAAAGGTATGTGATTGTTCCTTGGTAAAATCAATTTTCTTCGCAAATTTATTTCAGATTTCATGCAAATTTTTAAACCTTTGGAGAATATGATAAATAAATATTCAGTGTTCAAATGGAATCAAGAAGAAAAGGAGTCTTTTGATCCCATCAAAACAGTGATTGTTGAGGCCCCTTCCCTTTTGAGCCCGAATTTCAGTAAGGACTTCATCTTATATAGTTTTTCCTCAGACTCGTCCTTGGCTGAAATCCTCATGCAAAAGGATTACAACCACGATGAAATTCCTATATCATTCATGAGAATAGGGCTACAAGGTGAAAAACTCAATTACCCGGACATTGATAAGCAAGCCTATGTTGTCTACAAAGCGGTGAAACATTTTAGACCTTACATTCTAAAAAACCATGTCACAGTATTGGTCCCGCACCCAGCGGTCAGATCACTCTTCATCCAATAGGATCTGGGTGAGAGGAGAGCCAATTGGATGGCCTCCCTCCAAGAGTATGATATGGATTTCAAACATTCACACATAGTGAAAGGACACGAGCTCTGCAAACTAACTATCAAGGCATCAGATCAAAAGGTTTTAGAGACAGATCAACTGGTTTTGGAGGAAGAAGAATGGGAACATGAGATTGAAATGTACCAGAATGGGATACTCGGCTCACATGGCCTCTCTTTGTGGTACTCGAACTTGAAGCAATACCTAGTGCAAGGGTTTCTACTGGAGACCTTGTCCACCAAGCAGAAGAGAGCCGTCAAGATCAGGGCTGCCACATATCAAATAGCTCAGGGAAATCTATTCAAAAAGCACCACCTCAGCATACCACTAAGATGTTTGGAATATGAAAAAAACTCAGTGAGTGCTGAAGGAACTACATGATGGACCCATAGGAGGTCAGTACGTGGGTGATGCCAATTCCCACAAGATCATGCGGGAAGGTTTTTATTGGTCCACACTCTTTCAAGACGTGCATGCCTACGCTTGAAAGTGTTCAATATGTCAGAAGCATGCAAGTAGGTAGGCTAGATCATCTACCCCACTACAACCCATAGCAGTAGAAGATCCTTTCCAATAATGGGGGTTGGATGTCATTGGAGAGATCATGCTGAACTCATCAAAATAACACAGGTATATACTCACCACCACTGACTATTTCACCAGGTGGGTGGAAGCAATCCCGTTATGAAAAATTAACGACAACGAGGTAATATCTTTCATCAATCAATACATCATAGCTAGGTTTGGTGTCCCAACCTCACTTGTCTTTGATGATGCTACGTATTTTTCATATTTAAAACCGTATGATTTTGCTTTGGAAAATAGTATCATTTTAAAAAATTCAACCAACTACTACCGATAGGGGAATGGCTTAGCAGAATCTACCAATAAAAACTTCATTTGTATCCTCAAGAAAACCCTACTCTCCCACCAAAGAAACTAGCACAACGCCCTATGGGTTGACCGAGTTACTACCAAACCATCCATTGGCACATCCCCCTATTTCCTAGTTTATGGGAAAGAAGCAATATTTCCACCTAACCTTTATCTCTCAGCCCTCAAACTAGCTCAAGAGTCAAAAGGCTTCCCTTGCCCCACCATTCAAAGCCGTATTGACACACTCTTGAGATTGGAAGAGGAGAGACTAAAGACCAAGGAGAAATTTGTTGTCCACCAAAGCTGAATTAAAAGGTGGTTTGACAAGAATTCTATAGGAAACTATGAATTTAGTGTGGGTGATTTGGTTCTTAAATAGGATCGGGCCCATGAGGACAAGGGCAAACACACCAAGTTCCAAGCTTTGTGGATTGGTCCTTTCCAAATCAAAGAGAAAATCAGCAACACATCTATAAGTTGCAAACTCTAGGAGGGCGAGTTGAACCCCTTCCCGTGAATGGCCAAGACCTCAAGTTCTACTTCACTTAGCATCCCTCAAGGTTGCTAGTCCCATCTTGTACCATATTTCCCTTTCATTTTCCTAGCTAGTTGATTTGTTTTGTTTTCAGTATAGTTTGATGTTCTTTTGCTTTGAAATAAAAGTTTGGGATGACAAGTAGAGGTTAGAATAACCTGCACTTTGGCTCTCGTGGGTGCTCTACGGAACCATTTTCTAACTGAACCTTAAGTCACGACCAAGATAGAGTGCGCAAAATTGGTAGTAGTGGAGAACTTGATGGCACACACGACTTCTCTTTTTTCGCTCGTGTCGGCCTATCCTAGCTGCTTGCATGATGAAAAGTTTTCATTGTTCTAGCTCACTCGTTGTTTTGGAAATGATTGGGAACTGAAGAAACCTTTTGAGCATACATACATTTCAGGAAAACAATAAGGTCTCTCAAAAACTTGAAAAAAAACCTCTTTGCAAGTCAAATAAGTCGGGATCCCTCGTCCGCCTAGGATTTTAAACCACCATCAAATAAGTGAAAATAAGCACAAACAAATAAGTGTTAATGAGCACATGAAATTACTTGTAATAAGGCCTAAAGGATCGAGAAAGGCTTCCTGTGCAAAGAGGTGAGGCAACAACTCCACCGGGGTACTAACCAGGCTCACTGGTAGCAGAGAAACGTTCGCGATTTATAGGTAGTGACTTTATCAGGGTACTGTTCAGACTCTCTGGCAGCGAGAAACACCAGAGTACCATGACCACTATACCGAAAAAAACTTAAAGCTCATATCATTACTTCAACTTCCCTTTTCCTTCCCAAAATAACAAGAATTAACATCCTATCCCATGTGTTAAAGGTCGAGTTTTCACAGATTGGGATAGCTGACTGGTGTGAAGGAGAGGCCCAAGTACCATCAGTGGGACCCACATCTCTATGGAAGCAACACTCATTCAGGGCCCCCTTAAGCCAGGCTAGAAGACATCAGAGATCCTGGAGTTCTTCGACTGAATCACAAATTCTTGTAGCCACTGCAGCAACTCCTCCAAAAATTTCGAAATCCTTGAAATTTTCGAAGCCCCTAGATCACACGAGAACTTTTTGCACCTTAAGAATCTGCTCAAAATATTATTAGAACATAAAAGCCTCATGAGAACCTAAAGTTTCCTACTAAGTCAGGGTAATTCACAAATCCAGTTCAAGCAAGTCAGTCGTAACTTAAGAATGTGACTCCCTCCATCACTTACGACTAGTGCGACCTATGCGACCCAAGCAACCTGGGTTGCTTGAGTCGCATAGGTTGGATCTTGAACATTTGCGACCCTTGTGACCAATAGGTTGCTAAGTCGTAAAGGTCACAAAGGTCGCAAAAGATATCCATTGCGACCATGCAACCCTTGTGACCTTGCGATCGCAAGGTCATATAGGTCGCAAAGGCCGTAAGTAATATCCATCGTGACCACACGAGCCTTGTGACCTCATGATGTTGGTAGGTCACAAGGTTGCATAGGTCGCAAGGTCACACTTACGACCCATGCAACCCTCGCACGTGCAACCAAAAGTATAAATAGTAGGTCACCCTAATTCATTTGTAATGACTCCTTTGGTCGTACGAGACACAAAGGAGGCTTACGACTTGGACACGCACATGATTTCTCTAGGTAGGTGACCTTTCAACTTCCTGGTAATCATTCTTTCAGTCCAAGTATCATTCTCTTCCACCCCAATTCTCCACATTCTACCGTAAGGGGGTTTATATCTCCATTTTGGCATAGGTTTTCACCTCAAACTTAAAATCAATTAATTTTTCCCCATACAATCTCTCTTTCCCCCATCATAGCCATTCCTCGCCCTTAACTAGCCCTATTTTTTCCTGTGAGCTTGGCCACCTGGCCATGAAGAATTCTAGACCTCCCTAAGACTCAATATTTTCTTCTTAGCCCGCCTAAAGACCAAGTCGCACGGCCCACAACAACGATACCATAATTTATGCGACCTTCACGACTTAGCGACCTTGTGACCTGGCGACTTCACGACCTAGCGACTTTGCGACCCGCGACCATCACAACACTTGTGACCTATGACTTATACACTTAGTTTCTAAGTTGCACTCTTTTACTTGTGACCCATGCGACCTACCTACCATTACAACCTACCAAAAGGCCTCTTAACATCTTTTGAAATTGATTTTATTTAAGAAGTTTTTGTTTAATTTTCACGTCGTCGCTCTCATAATGGGATTGTCTATTCAAAGTTCTAAGTGACGTAGACCTTAATTGCATCTCCATCTCCTCCTTTGAAGATGATATGGCACCCCCAACTACGAAGGCCGCCCGTAGAATCTCGAGAAGCAGTTCATTGGAAATATAACAGTACAAGGAGCCACCCATCTATGGGGACAGGGCCTCCAATATCAATAAACTACAAGACTCTCCTGGTATAACATCTATGAAGAGTTCACGAGGTTGGACATATCGGAAACCCAGGAGGATTTCCCGATATACCTAAACCTCAAGAGGTCAAAACTGCACAAGATAGTGTCACATCCTCTGATATTTCCGTGCATAGAAACTATTGACTGGGTCCTTCAGAATATAGACAAAGATTCATGGACAGTCAGAGACCACACTGGAGCACCCTTAGCTACAATCTCCCCTACAGATATTTCCACCTACTACAAACTCCCTGAAAGACAAGTGACCTTCAATACCTGGTGGCTTTCTAGTTTTGTAACTTCGGTTAAAGATATCCTAAGAGAATGGTAGCATGACCCATCAAAATTCCGGGTTAGAGTAGATCATGCATATAGGATAGAGGGCCTAAGGAAAGTATATCAAGTGATTGTCGCTATGATGTGCCACTTGTATGGTAAAGCGGATTGTGACGTATTCTACGGCACTTGGGCTCCTCTCATCCACATTGTCACCACTCGGGGAACAATTTTCAACCGGGCGAGCATTCTAGCATTGTCCCTAAAGACAAACATATCTACAGCCAAGCATCCAGAGCCAAAACAACCGCCTGAAATCTACATGGATTCATACCTCCTAGATGTTGCCTATGCAAGATGCCAATTTGATAACTTGAGCTATAACTGGGATACATCAGCGGCCAACCCCGTGCACCACCACTACAAGTTTTTCTGGGACATTGCCTATAAAGGTATGATAGATGTTATTTCTGAATCTTTTATCACCTTGCTATACCAGCAACTATTCAGGGAGGAGAAACCATGCATGTCAAGGAAGGCCATGGAGATTGTGGTCAAGGTAGCACATTGGTTACCCATCCAGGAGGGAACATTCATTAGAGTCTTCAGTACACACAAAGCCCCCCATGCGCTACCCATGTTTGTCATAGATAAAACACTCTTGTGAGAATTTTGCTACCAGATGACACAAAGATTTTCAAAGGTACTAAATTTTGGCTCACTAAGATGTATTTTTACAGGCAATCTTAATCCCTACATTAGTTGTCAACCTGAGGTAAGTCATTTTATCTCAAGAGTGCCAGCACAGTATATACAGTGAATCTAGAGGTTATCTAATGATGAATCGTTGCAATCACTAATGGCTAATTCTTCAATTCAATTCACACAATTCTGAAAAGAGCTATCTATGGAAGAAATACTCTCAATACACTCTGCAATTCTATAAAATTGTTCCGAAATCAATTGAAACTAAATGCAAATAAGAATTACACTTGGAATTGTTCAAATAAGCTTAAGACTAATCAAGTAACGAAACTATAACTATTGAATAGCACTGTTAATCTATAACACCCCAAATCAACTTGCAATTCCCAATTGAATAGCAACAATAATTAAAAAACAATCGGTAACTGAACAACAATCGGTAATTGAACAACAATCAGTAATTGAACAACAAATAGCGATAAAGGATTCCTAAATAGAAAATGATCTATATTGCAATCTGTAGCAGTTAATCAGTCTCATCTCCAAGATCTATTATAACATCTATTCAAATGAAAAAAAATCTGTTATCAACACTAATTCACTCATCCTAATCAAAGTGATACTTAAGTATGTCACACGACTTCACTCAGAATCTAATTGAACATCAGTATGAATCAATATCACAAACCTTCATGATAAATGAAGTAACTGAACATTAAATCAATAACAAAGACTAAATATAAAAGCTATGACAAAAAGGAGTAGTAGAACTTCTTGTGACTGGGCCCAAAGTCACCAGAAGCCTCTGCTTAATAAGAACTCAGAATATGAAGATGTACCAAACGCAACCTTCTTTCATTAATTGCAAGTAACAACTGATATAGTCACTGATATAACATCGTATATGTTTTCAAAAAGAATAATTACAGATTATCAAATTCTAAAATGTATCTAATTGCCTTTTGGCCCTATATATAACATAAAAGAGTAGTTGGATAAAAGCGAATACTCAGAATCAGGGGATCCTGAGGATTTCACAATATATAATCTGATCATGTGATAAAATAGCATTGTTCGAGCTGATCTCCCACTTCCTTGTCTTCCCAAGACGTTGTCGCTTTTCCCTTTTATGGCCTCGTGTTATTCTATCAACTGAACGACTTTTTCACAGTCCACATCTCTACACACAAAGATAGAAAAGAATCAGTTTCTTGTACTAGATTTGCCTATTCTATCACCAAATAATTTCATCCAACTTTAGCGATATTTTCCTCATTTCAATCTATAAACAGAGATAATTGTATAAGGATGAATGATAAATGAATCATTTTACAAAGAGAAATCATACCTTTTTCCTATCGCAACATACTCCCCAGCTTACCTTGTTGCACATCCTCGTGTAAGTGAATAGTTTAGATGCAACTGAGTTAGAGAATAAGTAGGATATACTTCCTCCTTGTAATTCATAAAACCATTCTTTTTCTTAAGGACAACGAAAGCCTGAGTTACCTCATGATCATTCAAGTTATAGTCACCATGGTATTGATCAGGAGGATACCATATGATTGGGGTTCTATAACGACATCCTATCCAATCTGGTCCCATTGTTAAAATCATATTACTATATTTATAAAAACGAGAAGAGGTAGCTTGGAAGTTTCAATATCCAAATGGCTCTCGGCCCCTCAAAGTGTTACTGGAGACTTCCCACCTCTACCTTGATGCAGACAAGGCTTCTTCCGTAATGTCCTAGAAGTATTCCTTTCCGGCCTAAATAATATCAGTATGGAGTGGCCCCAATTTGCCTACAACACTGTCTCGCTTCATAAATTGTTTATGCCTGACAAATAGGAGTAATGGCTATGTAGGCTCCCCTCTGACCCATAGGTCAATGCCATCCTCATGTCTTCAAAATTGTTGTGAGCCTTGGCCCATTTTAGCTGATTGGCAGCGAATGAGAGGAATGCCTGAAATTGGATGTCTCCTATAAAAGGGCCAGGGTGGCTGTCCCTGTCATCTTCTAAAACAAAATTATGCATATAGAGTTCACAAAGGAGGCGCTGAACCTTCTCATCGTGCTCTTTGAAGCATTTGATAAAGTCGGTAGTGGTTTTTATCTCTGACTGTTTACCAGCCTTAACGGCCTTACATTTTAACAGGAGGTATCTTTCCATGAGAGATAAAACATAATTTGTGGTGGGAGCTCGACAAGATAGGGTGTCTGAATAAAGAGAGTAGATAGTCCCCGTTTTCTCTCTAGCTTTTTGCAATTGACCCTATTATCTTTCAACCTTCTTTTGCTTAGCCTTATACTCAACAAAGGTCTCATCTTCAGTCATGGGTCTCCATAGGGTCAGTCTGCACAATAGCTTTAGCTGCTTCTTGAATTATACAATCAAGTCGAACATCTTCTTCAACATCTGTTTGGACAGCAGTATCCACAGTGGTGTGGTCCGTTTGAGTTCCCTGCAAAAAGATACAGGGGTCTTCAGTTTGCATGGAAATGTCTTTTATCATAGCTGGCTCAGTCTGGGTTTCTTTTGAATAGACCATAAGAAACTCTATTTGAGTCTCAACATCCTTCCCAGAAAATTGTTATGTTTTCATTCCTGCAGTTTCCATTTCCACTTTTAATTTCCTAGTTCTAGTTGCCTCTTTTAACCAATGTTTCAGCTGCCTGATTACTTGCTTCTATTTTTTGTACTTTCTGAGCATCTTTCTAAGCCTAGCTCTGTAGGACTTCTCTACTCTAGGGCCTTCGTCTGACAGTGGGTGAGCTGCATTATCCTCTATTTCCTGTACAGGATGTACTATGTCATCATCAGGGATGTTCCCAATTGGAACTGTGTCTGCTAGTGGAATTTCTCCTTCTAACTTGTTGTTATTATGTATTTCGTTTTCAGGAGATCCCAATGCAATGGTATCTCCTGAAAAATTATCATTCTCAGGGTCTTCTCCTTGGTAGGCCTTGTCCGCAGGGGATGTCAAAAAGGGGGTATCACTTGGTTGATTGGCATCTCTCATGTTTTCATCTTCAAGGTTTCCTTCTATTGGGGGGTCCACTGGACCAGTGCCTACTGTCTAAGTTTCTTTTCTACTGGCTTCTCCTTCATGTACCTTGGCTTTGAGGGGTGTTTCCATAGAAGGAATTGACCCCCTCTATTCCTCCATGGCATCAGTGCATGGTTGGGTTCGCTCATGACCGGGGCTATCAGCAGGGGCTAACTTTTTAGGGGTACAATTATGTTTTTCATTGCACCCTGGCTATTCTCTACCATCGGTAAACACTCCCATGCTTCCCAATACCCTGGCCACTTCCTCCTCATAATCTTGTAAAGGAGGGTCTTGTGGACTAAGAGGAGGTGTGCGGGATGGTCTAGCTTCCTCTACTTGGATTGGGATGCGCCACTGGGCTTTCACTTGCACAGAGCGCCTACGCTTAGCTGATTCTAAGGGTGCAGAGGGACTCTTTCTCTTTAGTATTCTTTTTGGGCCTAGGGTTCTTGGCCCTTGCTGCTTTGTTTTCATATTTTCCGGGGGTGGAGCCAAGGTAGGATTTATGATACTATCCCATGTTAATTGTTTCTAGGCCAATCTATTTGTGATAATTAATTTAATTAACCCATGATGCTTGACTACACTATGTGGGTCCTTGGCTGTCCTTACCCACCTGGCTACATCATGTAACAGGGAATTCAGATAAAATGGTAAATTAACTGAAATTCTTTGCTTTAAAATGGCTAGAAGTTTTAGTTGTCAAGGCTTTACCATCATGTCGGTCGTCGCAAGTGATGTATCTTTGGACAATGACCGCCAGTTCTTGCCACGGTTGCTGCAACACCGAAGGATGATTTCCTTTCCTTGTTCGTACTAGCTGCTCACTCGGGTCCTGGAATGCTTCAATTGCATTGTATAAAAGGATGCATTTATCTACCCATTTCGCCCCTTCTGCCAGAATTCTGGTGACTTCAGCTAGGACTTCTTCAGAAACCGACATGCTATACCTTTTACCACTGTACTACCGTTATGCAGATTTTGCAGAAATTCCAGCATTAGCTCCTCATGAAATCCCTACAATCTGTTTAAATACTGCAGCCAACCAACACATTCAAGGATTTCGCGAGCTTGATCCGACACCATTAGTACTAGAGGTTCACTCTAGATAGATTTTTTTTCCCATGGCTGCTGCACTTGGGGCTGGTTCTCCTGTATACAATTGTGTTTCACCCCTATAATGCAAAACAACAGCAATGTATATTACAATAATTAACAGGGAAATGATGCAACTTGGAAAATTATTATCATTTTTAGTTAAGTCATTCATCCTGCCAGCCATACTTAATGTAGAATCATAAGTGCGCATGCTCGCCATAATGGTTTCCATTCTTCTTCCAATCGAAATTTCTTGCTAATTATTAAAAATTCATGCTCATCATGTAGTTTGTACTCTGGAGGTATTCCGAATGATTGTCACATAGTTATCCATAATTGTGATACATGCCATGCATACGCAGGCCTTCCACCCTCTGACGAGAAAAGGGCATCCACGTCCTTTCAGCACACGAAAATCAAGAAAATAGACTAATGTGAAATAAATGTCGGCAACCAATCTAAAAACACAACACTCTAATCAGTAAAGCATTTAAGAAATATTCACTGTTAGACGTGAATTGGCCAAATCAAATAAAAACAACAATTTTAAGTAATTATGTCAAAGATCTTTACCGTGATCAGAATTAATTACATCAGCATAATCGGTGGTATGTGTTTAATGACTGTCATTTAATGATTGGGCATATGGAATATAATGAATATAGATTAAAGTCACCATGCTATTCGGCTTTTAAAAGTGCTACCTAAATGGAAATTCTCATTGGAAATAAATTCATAGGTGATAAGAATTAGATGACATATGGCAATATAAGATGATACTCCAATACCACAAGCAGAGCCAATGCTGCCATCAAGCATTCATGGCCTCGACAGGGTTGCTTTTTAACTCCTCCAAATGAGCCAAAGTCCTTCTTACAATTAATTCTTCTTTTATTTGTCATAAAGAGACCACTATGCTGGCATGGTGACCAGATAACCATAGTGCCACTCACCAGGGTGTAACAAAGTGATCAAGCTGGCTTGTGATGAGACCCCCTATTCTTCTGACATATTAATTATCAAGAAGGTCATTGCCTTGGTTTGGTAGCCAAATTGAAATGTCACCTATTACATCCATATGATCATGGTAGGCTGGCTCATCATGAGACCCCCTATCCTCTTTAGACACCGTTTTAAGCATTTTGATATTTTATTTTTCTTTTGGAATTCTTATTGTAGAGAAAGGGAGGCTCAATTTCTCCTTAAGAGCCAGGGATGGTGTAAGAAGTAAAAATATGCCAATTAAAGTGTTATACTCTTATCCCGTTATTATTATATCAATGAGTTTTATCCATTTGGGAGTATAAACATAAGCCATCATGGATTAAGGATAATGAATCATTTCATGATGTGTCTAAAAGAAAAGATGTTCAGGCAATCATTGTAAAGATACACCGTATTAGCTTATGGATAAAGATAACCATCAAAAGGCTTTTAGAAGTCATAATGATATTATTATTACTGTTTTTATTTAGAAGATGCACAAATCGATTCAAATGGTGCTTATTTGCAATACAAAAGTAGAAGAGAAAATGGCATAATGATCAAGAAAAAGAATGAGAAAAAATCACAATTTAGCTTCTTAAAAGGTGATGTTCAATCGATTGAACGACAATCATTCAAATGTTTGAACAACAAAATCAAGATAGAAAATGAAATGTGTTGTTCAATTGATTGAACAACAATCGTTCAATCGTTTGCACAGCGAAATCAATCAAAAACAAAATAGTGTTGTTCAATCAATTGAATAGTGGTCGTTCAATTGTTCGAATGACAAAATCAAAGTAAAAACAAAACGTGATGTTCAATCAATTGACCAACAGTTGTTCAATTGTTTGAACAGTGAAAACAAATGAAAACAAATTGTGATGTTCAATCAATTGAAC
>Ga0115853_100093_pt1 | contig 22209 bp, 16 predicted proteins | sample InSIn5gowninarea_FD_83867 | JGI IMG/M metagenome (GOLD analysis project Ga0115853, IMG submission 83867)
ACAAGACACTCTTGCTCTCCACAAACCAAAACCCAGCAAAGTGCAGGAGAGAGAGAGAGAGCAAAAGGATGAAGAGAAATGAATAATGGGAGGCTTATTTATAGTGAACTTTAGGAGGAATTAGGGTGGTGCTAGGGCCTACACAGTAGGCTTGTAGGGGTTGGTGCCCCTTCCGGTTGGTACCAGGAAGTAAAATTGTATAATAGGAGTCTGTGTTCTCCTTTAAGTAAATTGTAAGGGGTTGTTGCCCCAGCCAGGGTTGAATCTGGCGAAGTAAATTTTGAAGTTAGTGAAGCTTCTGTGGTTTTCTCCCCAATCACTGGGTTTCCACGTAAAAACTTTTGTGTTCATGTGGTTGATGCTTTTCATGGTTTACTGCTTATAAATAATGTCAATGCTTAAATGATAAATGATAATGATAATAATGCCAATGTTTAAATGAGAAATGATAAATGCTTTATGAATGGTTCATGCAATGCTAAATGAATAATGCTTTATGACATATGACATACTGATAACGATACATGGTTAGATGACACTGTTGGTTACATACTGTGATTCAGATTAAATGTGAAGATATAAATGAGAATAGCTAACAGTTTGTTTTGAAGGTTAAAAAGAAGTAAAAACAGCGTAACACTGATTCACCCCTCCCTCTCAGTGTCAACAGGCATAGTTCTCTATCCCCTTGGCCTGATCTTCCAAAGTCCGGTGTAACCCTCCTAGGGTATGGCGTAGTCCTCTATAGGCTGGCGTAACCGTCCTAGAGTATGGCATAGTCCTCTATAGGTTGGCGTAACCCTCCTAGGGTATGGCGTAGTCTCCTTTCCCTTGGCGTCTCCAAGACTCTGGTTTAGTCCTCCTCTACCCTGGCGTAGCCTATCCAAGGCTTGACGAGCTGTCCTCCAGGGCTAGTGAACCCTTCTATACCCTAGCACAACTTTAGTTAGGGCTTGCACAAGATCCAAGTACGAAACCCTAACTAGGGCTTTCCCAAACTTCTTCGTTGGAGAGAGAAGGTACTTTGCTACCTTCTAGGGCTTGTGGCAATGGCTTTATCTTGACCTTGCTCTAATACCGTGTTGAATTTTGCAAGTGTTTACCGTCATTTAACTTCTTTTAGCCATTAATGCATATATCGAATCATAGAGAGCATAACCAGTAAACATATAACTAAGATCTCAAGAAGATAACCATGCACAAGAACACAAGATGTATCCTGGGAAACCCTCTCGGGGCAGAAAACCCAACAACCTTTCACTATCTCAGAGTATCCATACTATCATGTTGTTGCTAGCCTTAGCATGCCTCTAGCAAATACTTAGAGGGTGAAGGCCTAGCGCAAGTATACAAGAGTATCGGCCAACAGAATAACCAAAGCCCAAATAGCGCATGAACCAAAGGGTGCGCTATCCTCAATCACAAGAACCTCACAAAGATATCGATCCAAAATGATCTCACAATGAATATATTACAGTGAAGAGTGACTCACTCTTTATATACAAGTTTAATGACCAAAACCCTAGCCGACAATAACAAATAACCTAGCTGACATTAACAAATATAATATTATAATACAATAATAATATTATATTTGACTCTTTCATACTTGTGACATGATAGGACCACTCTACAATAGGAAAGGTTGTCCTCAACCATCCAATCAACCATCCATGTCTTTCGACACTAGGTTGACCCCATGGGAGAAACCACGTCCACCCACTCTGTCCCCTAGGAGTCCATCCTAGTCCCAAGAGTGTCCAATGTGTCTTCCCTCTTAGTCCCCTAGAAGTCCATCCTAATCCCCTGAGAGTCATCTCTGAGAATCCACCGTTATGCCACTTAGTATCACCTGAGGGTCCAACATTTCCCTTCTAATAGGCATCCCTGAGAGTTCACCGTCATGCCACTCTGCAACCAGAGGGTCCAACGTTTCCCCTCTCAGAGGCATCCCTGAGAGTCCACCGTCATGCCACTCTGCAACCAAAGGGTCCAACGTTTCCCCTCTCAGAGGAATGTCTCCACGAAGCTGCAACCATCAACAGTTCTCAAGTGGACAAGGACTACAACATCACACCTAGACTTTCACAGTTAGCTAGGATTTCCGTAGTCCTGGACTAGGACTACTTGGTCCCTGACCAAGTCCATCTGGTCCTTGACCAGATCCACCCTTATCCCAGATAAGGGCCATACATTCTCCCATTGTCCATGGCTGGGAGAATGCGTCACGATGCTGCAAAACTCAACATTTGCATGGTGCAACATAGTCCATGGAGATGTCATGATGACTATGCTTGCCTGTTCCTTGAAGAAGGGTGCAAGAACCTAGTACCTTAACCTACCCCCGAGAGTTGTATCCTCCTATGATTTCTTCATGACATTTAAGGAGGCTTGGCTAAATGATGAAGACAAAGACCTTGTAGGGAGCCCTGTCGATGCCTACATTTGGGTCGAAATCTGCCAAAGAAAAAAGCTCATCCTTAAAGGAAGGAGACAAGAGCATGAGATTGATCCAGCAAAATTTCCTCGCAATGAAGTTGAAGCTCATGAACAAGTGTTGCTACAATTGATTGGTCTTTCTTTGGCTAAATGTGATCTTCTAGGGCTTCAGGATCAAATCAAGATATTGATCAAGATTAGTGATGAATGTGGTTTTATTGAAGAACAAGCCCTAGAAGGAGATGTAGAAGATGAAGGCCATCCTCAAGAAATACATAAGGAGGCTTTTCAAGAAAATGACCCTTCCTTAGAAATGACTTTGCAAATAGATGAAAGGCCTTGTGATGAAAAAAATTGAGGATAAGATTTATGAACCTCCTGATCTAGAAAATGGTGGAGTATGTTGTAGTCCCCCTTCATGTCATGATAATATATTTCCCTCCCTTTTCCATGATGATCAGGTTATACATGATGATTACAAGAGCTATTTCAGGTTACCTATCTACGATTCTTCAGAAGCTCCTAGTGTGATGGCTGAGATTCCCGGTACACCTCAATTGGGAGAGAGTTTCAAAAATCATTTTTGGCCATTTACTGTCCAACCAAAAGGGGATTTTCCGAAAAATTCGAAACAAGTGAGCATGCCCTCTTCCCAAAGAAGCCCTCAGGTATCTCTCCCACAGGTGAGTCCTCCTTTTCATCATTATTTTGATGACATTTCTTTTTATTCTTGTGGGAGTTTTTATGCAGTGAACCTTCAACCATTTGATCATAGGGGTAAACCTAAGCCCATATGCCTAGTCTTTGTCTGAGACACCTTTTTGATTCCTGTTAGATCCTTTCCCTTGTTTGAAGGTCTTGGCTCTTTCCCGACCAAAATTTCTGACATTGATGAACATGGAAGTGGTTATGTTGGACCTCTTTAAGCTTGGATAGACTTAGCTTGTGGGAAATGTGATTCTCCCTGGTTTTCTCTATTAATAATGTATCAGCTTGATTCCCACAAGCAAGATAATTCATATGACTTCATAATGTTATTTGGAGGCAAAATTATACATGTGGATAATACGCTTGGTTGGCTTCATTAGCGTTTTGATATTACGTAACATTTGTTCGCTCTAATTAGAGTAGTAGGATGTAGGATTTAGGTTAGCTCCTGATTTCCTTGTTGTGCTCATGATATTCATGATGTGTCTCTTTTATTATTGATGTGTAGCTCTTTACTTGAAGTTGTAGCACTTTCCATTGATTTTTGTTAAGCATAGATTGATCTTAATACTTTGTTATATGCAAAGGGGTGATAGCACCACCACTCATGATGCTTTGACGCACGCCTTCCTTCCATGTGTGTAGGTCACAACTTGATTTTGACTATACCAACCTGCTCACCCGAGAGAAGTTGAGGTCCTCGTGCACTCCATTCAGAGTACTCGTCCCGTAGTTGGAGCCAGTTGTTGATGCCCAAATTGTCTAGTGTCTACCACATCAAAAAACTTTGCATGTTGAGCTATGATGATGTCATCCTTCACCATTTTGCATCAGTTTTTTGCCCATCTAGACAAGCCTTGGGGCTTTAGGTGATATCTTTTCTACTTTACTAGGACATTGATCATCAAATCTGCCATGATTTGATTTCATTAACCTTGTTGAGCTCATTTGGTTTCATTGATGTATATGTTCTTATATTGATGCCTAACAACGACTTGATCATCATGTCTTGCCTTCGGTCAATTAACTCTTAGCCCTTGACCTTCTCGCCCCATTTAACATAATCAGGTGCCAAGGTTTCCTAATTTGTGTGGTTGGGTGATGTCAGTTTGCCTCTTGGTACTTTCTCTGGTGTTCTTCTTATCTTTGGCTTTCTCCATATGTTGTGCTCTTCCATCCACCTACCCTTTTGACTTGTCTATCTATGACCTAGGGACTTACATGTGTAGGCACTAGGACAAGTGTTTGTAAACACTGTGTCAGCAAAATCCCTTGCAAACCTAGGGTAAATGGGTAGTTGTTGACTAGGAGGTATGCCTAAGTAGGGACTATCATCGGAACTCTTGGAGTTTTATAGGAACAACTAGCTCAAAGTGGGTAGGGGCTCTCATTGGGACTCTCGAGCTTTGGTTGGAACAAGAAGCCCACAATATCATCCTAGTTACACATCTTATTCACCAGTAATCCTTCCAGGGTGTAAACCTAGTGCTTGTGTCCCTAGTCCAGTCCATTCTCCATATAGGTAATACAGAGAAAAATGGATAGTCGAGTTGGGAGGTATGCCTGAGTAGGGATTGTCGTCATGGGTTCTCCATAGGGCCTGATTGGTACAACGTACTCAGTTGAGGTGACTAACCTCAGAAAATACATACTAGCCACACATTATGTGCAATGGTAGACCTCATGGACATAAATCCATGGTCGTGTCCCTAGCTTGGCCCAAGTACTCTGACAAAACAAGGGAAAAAGTAAGAGCAAGGCCAAGAAAAGAGCAATGGGCCTAAATGACACCCCTGTCTTGGCTGAGAGACTTCATATGATGGTTCACATATTTCTTAGCCCATTTCCCTTGACCTTACCATTTATCCCTCCACCACCTTTGTTGCCATTGAAATTGACTCAATGAGAATGATTGGCCCTATCACACTGCCTTATGAAGTGACCCAACCCTAATCTATGTGCCTCGGTAATTTGAGAAGGAATTGGACTTTTTGGTAATGGATTGACATAAATAGGTAATGAGCTTGTCCCTACTTGATTTGTCTACGAGTATATATGCATTGATGAAGTTTTGAGTGACTAACATAACTTGTGGGATTGAGATTGGCATGTTTTGTGGTATTTGATCTCAATTTTGCAGAAGATGGACACTTACAGCCCCAACCATATGTCCACTTGCTAGCCTTCAGATGCAAAGCACTCCACATGAGGATGATCACTTCGCCTAAACCAGAACTTCCAAGGCACTAGATGTCAAAGCGCCCTCTCCTCGTGCCTTATCCAGACATTTTTTGTGGAGTACCAACCCACCTTGTACACACTTGATCCACACGTGGCACTTTCCTACAGCTGATAAAGTTTGAGTTGATCGAGGAGATGACTTGAGATGAGCTTGATCCAGACATGGACCCCTTCCTCGTTCATCTATGACCTTCAGTGCTAGCCAGATTGGGCATTCAAGGCCCAAATCCACATTGTACTAGTACATGGGGCTTTTTGTGTATCTAGATGTAAAAATGGGTCCAAAGTGACTCACTATTGTAATTGGGGGAAAATTTGTAAAAGGACATGGGAAAAATTCATTTTATTGTATTCTTAATGCTGTAAAGGATGTAATTTATCATAAAATGAGGGGTTATTGAGCAAAAATGGCCTAGCAACCCCTTTAAAAAATAATAAAGTAACCTAAAGTGAGGGAGGTTGTCTTTCACAACAGGGAAAAAGCTCTTATTGAAAGCTCATCTCTAATTCATTTGTAAAGATAAGATTAAGAGGAGAAAGAAAGTTTCACTGGCCTTCTTGTGCATTTGATCTTTTGACTTTGGGACTGTTCTTTGGTTGTGATAAGGAGGGGCTAAGCTTGTGAAGACTTGTCAATAAGATTTGGCTTGCATTTTTCATGAAGTACTTGTTCTTTCTTGGCTAGGGTTTGAGCCTCATCTCTTAAGCTCACTTTGTAATGGTTATGTGGTGAAATTATCTTGATATGTATTCATTGCATGTGTATGTATTGTTTAATTAATTACATGAATCATTGCCTAAAGAAATAATTTGTTTAGAAAGACTTCCAGTATGCATCTATCATTTTGAAGACCGCGTATGACCCTCATGTCTCACATGGATTCTTTGGTATTTACTTGGAGGATTGTCTCAGCCCCTCATGACTTGCATGACCTCTAAGGTCTTACTTAGCAAGCCCTAGCAACTTTGACTCCATAGCCCAAGGATAGGCACTAGTCTATCCCCTAAACCTTTCCAACTTACACTTCAAAGTCAAACCCTAACTAACCCTAGGTTTCTAACCCTAACCTTAGGAAACTAACCCTAGAGATCTAATGCACCTTTCCATTAACCTGCAAAACCCTAACACTACCTCCTATTGACCTAGCGCACCTACCTTTGGCACCCTCTAACCCTAGTGTACTTGTTAGCTTGTCCTAGGAACCTAGTGCACTTAGCTAAGACCTACAAAACCCTAAGCTACACTCCCTAAACCCTAATGCTACTCTTTAGCAACCTAGCACTACCCCCTAACACTAAACCCTAGCTTGTTTTCTAAGTTGTTCACCTCATCTCCCTAAGTGCTAACTCTCCTCCCATTCTCCCAAGCCTAACGTATTACCCCAATCCATCCAAGGATCACCTCAACCAACTGTTTAGGGTGGCGTTACCCTTCTAGGGTTAGTGCTACCCATCCTTGCCTTCCCTCTTCCCTTTACTTTCCACTTTTTCCTCCTAAACCCTAGTCTCTACCTTTCCTACCCTCCCTACAAGTCTAACACCATACCTCTCTTCTACTTTATCATCAATACCTAGGAGGCTACCCTACTCACCTTTTCCAAGATAGTGCTACCTTCCTAAGGCTAGCGCTACATCTCTTCACCTCCTACCTTCTTCTCCAAGTTCATCATCTCTTCTTTCCTTGATCGCTGCCCTACATCTCTTATTGCAGTCCTAATTCTACCCTTTGAAACCCTTCCTGAGGAAATCCCAAGGGTAGCGATACCTTGTCGTAGAGTAGCGCCTTCATTCCTAGCCATTTCTCCCCATCTCTTTGTGGCTGTTATACCTCTCTTTGCTTCTGTCCAAATAGTCCTCATTACAGCGCTAAGTTCTTAGGTTACAACCCTCCAAACTCACCCTAGGACACCCCCCTACAAAGACCTACTTTTCCCTACCTTGCCCATTTTTCGTAGGCTTCCCTTAAGCCTTATCTAGTGACTTAGATCTGCTATGATAAAAGTCAAATCAGATTTGATTTGACCCCCCTTTTAACCTCCTAAGATCTTCCCCAAACCCTCCCCTCACACCTGCTAACATTCACTAACACACTAACACTAATTACTAACCATCTGGAAGCACGTAATCTAAATAATTGTAACTAATTTTATGTGTATGTGGCTATTGGTTAACATGCCATTAATGAATTGCGATATAGAACACCATAGAGCATTAACATATACTCTAAAATCATTTATTGCTTCCTTTAATATTTCTTGTGACAAAGAGAATGTGTAACTATTATTGATTTAATTGATACTTAACACGTGTGAAATATATGTGCCATAGAACATTAGTTACACATTGCTTCCATATGTAAGTGATCATTAGATAAGTCCTTCACTGAGCTTCCTTGTTTGTGACTAGCCTCATACCTTGAGCCTTGGCATTTGACCCACCTGTATTTGATCCTAGGGATACCCCCCTTGACCAAGAGATCTCAAGTGCAGAGGAACTCTCACTGAGGTGACAATGGTGGGAGCCCCTATTAGTTGATCCAAGTCAGTGCGCCATGAGCCTTGTAGCAAATTGGGGCATCGGTTTGCGCATCAACACGTCTCGAGGACAAGAAATGCCATGTAAGTGCAAACAACAATTAAATTTTTAAAAGGTTAAAAATAAATTGTTAGAAGTTTGCTTGTAATTTTGCTAGTTCTCTTTTTTAAGTTTAGTGTTGCAAAACTTGTAATCTTTATTGTTGTCTTTTTATGGCTCATTGGTTGATTATGGGTTTGAGGCACGTCAAGTACAAGAATTCACCATCAATGTTCTGAGTCAACCTTGCAGCACTTCAGGTTGTGAGCACAATTGATCGGTATTTGAGCACATCCACAACAAAAAGCGAAATAGGTTGGAGCATGCGAGGTTGGAGAAGTTGGTTTTCATCTACTACAACCTTCGGATGCTCACAAAACAGCTGTGGCCAAAGGATCTAGATCCAATTTTATTGGATAGTATTGATTTAGGGTCCGAGTGGGTTGTGGAGGAAGAGTTCCCTGATGATTTGAGTTGGCTTGATGAAGAGACTCAGGATCTCTCTAGTCTTCCATCTCAAATGGAAACTCCAAATACACCTGCCTTATAGTTGCTTCAATCTTCCAATGTTGCCACTAGCTCCTCAAGGACTTATTTTAAGTGTACTCGTAGTCATGCATGAGACTCGAGATTGTACATGGAGACATTATCTATTTTGGTTTTATAATTAAGTTATGAGACTATGAGTTATCATTTATGTATTTGAATTTTGAACTTGTTGCCATTTTTTATTTTGATTATGGACTTATGATTCATTTTCCTATTCACTATTTAAATTTTGCATGGAAAAATTGATTATGTTATGTTGTATTATCATAGCTTATGAGACGATGTTATGAATTATTGCATAGATTGTGGTTTTATAACTTACATGGATTGGAAGTGTTAGTAGCTTCCTTTTTGTGCCTCAAATTTAATGTATTTAATTTTTTTTTTCCTATTTGACGATTCTTGCCGAGTCTGCAAGTCAAAGCCAGTCGAGTCTTTGCCAAGTCCAAGTCATGCAACATTAACAGGGAGTCTATCCTTTCTCAATTTGAGCAATTTATGTTTATACTCAGATATCTAATCATGGCTTTAGATTCCACAGATGTACCACCAGATTCAATCAAGACAATAGGGTAAGGAGTACTGCATTTAATTTTAAAAGTATATGTTATAAAACGTTTTTGGATTTACTACTTTTTATTCCATGTCTTATGAGATGCTGTAGGTCCAATCTTCACATGCCATATAGAATCACTGGGATAACTTTGTTTTCAAGACTGTTGTCACAAATTATCTCAACCAGCTGGTTCAAGGTGTACCAGCTGTAAAACCTAGGCACCTCATAGTCAACCCCCACTGTCGCCATAGGGCTTGACCCTCTCTCTTTAGGCTTCACGATCCAGGTTGTCCAGACTAGCCATAGGAGGTGTCCCTGTCCACAGCTTTTGAAATCAAAGGCCATTTGTAAGGCTTAAGACTTCTAACTCTGTGAACCCTTTAGGCCACTTAATCTCTAATTATGACACTTGGAGAATTAATGGTAAATGAAGTGTCTTTTGGGGTAAACTAAGTCATTATGTTTATGAAATATGAAGACTGGTGACTTGGATTGGTTACAAAATTAGTCTTAGGTTTTAGAGAAATTTGGCTAGGTTTGTTAGATGTAATCTTCAATGCATGCAATGGCTGTTATATGATTTTTAATTGCTGATTTTATTTTCAGCCACTATATTATCATCAATTAAGTACCAAAAGGAACCCTAGATGTGGCCTATGAAATTCCTAAGACTTGATAAATTTATTATGATCAAAATGTATGATTATAAACTTAAATCAATGGCTTCAAACAAGAAAAATCAGATTTGATATAAAATTTCTGAGTTTACTACAAATTCTTGTTCTGGCATTTTGTCAGACATTTTGCTGGAAATGCCAAATTTGATGGAAAATGCAATAAAACTCAGATCTGAAAATAAAAAATGAGATTTGGGCATCAATACTTTGTGAGATAACTTACTTGGGGTTCAATTTTGAAGATGAAAACAACCCAGCAAGCAAATTTGACAAGAAACTTCAATCTGGATTAACGATTTGTGTGCTTTGAGCCCCTCTAATGCCCTCTTTTTTCCCAGTTCAAATTTGCACGTAAAATTTGTGATTAGAAGGCAAATTTTAAATGATTAGGCTAAGAAATACTACCAAAAGTCATTATTTAGCAAGGCAAAGCAAACCCGGAATGGAAAAATCGATTTGTAAAGTGGAACGATAAGATTTGGAATGTGCCCTTTTGGCAAAAACGCCCCTACAATCAAAATCAAATGAAAAATCAGTGTTTAGCGACTAAAGTGCGAGGAATAAGATGAAAGTAAATCAAAGTGGAGATGCATAACAAAACCCAGATGCCAAAATATTGATTTTTGGAGTGTTATGCATGCATGAAAGGATGAGGTGCCCCTCTATGCCGTAGCACTATGCATAAAATATTATTTGATTAGCAAACAAAATAATGAAAGAAAACTAAGCTAAATGGGTGAGAAGACGAAGAAATGAAGAGGAATGATAAACTAAACAAAAAGAAACAAGTCCAAGAGATGGATTGAAGAGATAATTTTGAGTGGTAAAGCTGCCTTTGGGAGAATGTGCCCCTGCCAAAACAAAACACAAATTAGATTTGAAAAATAGTTAGAGTTAGAAGTAAAGCCAACCAAATAATGAGGACTAGTGCTATTCATTGGGTGAATGGAGTCTCATGACTCTCTTAGCCAAACAAATTTGCAAATGCATCTATGCAGTAGATGAGAAAACCCTGGAATCCCCTCTATCTACTAGATTCTAAAAATCAGGTCTAAAATACTGAATAAATTCAAACTCTTCTTTCAATTTGCAATGGCAATGCTTAGAAATCTAATACATCTACCTATTGCCAAAAATTATGAGTGCAAATTTTACCCAATATTTACCAAATTGCCCGGAAGGCACAACCCACACTTTGTTTGTGAAGCATAAACAAGATGACCAAAATACACCAAGATCAATCGAACCAACTTCTTTCTCTATTAAGCTCCTTGGCCAAAAGCTTAAATACAAGTGCTCTCAAGTACAAAAAATATACCAATGATGGGGGGTCTCTATTCTTTTATAAAGAGGGAGACCCCCTTTAATACACTTTTTACACTTAATCATGCCTTAAGACATGACTATCTCTTTTTACTTATTTACAAAGTTATAGCATTAAGTTACAAAATGCAAATTAAGGGTTATAAATTGTCTTTTACATAACATCTCATTACATATTTTATAAAGTGCTCAATAATGCAAAATTGTATCCTTTAACATCAAGATAGGGACCAATGTACAATGTGACCAAGGAGACACTAACAATGTCCATGACAACTAAACCCAATGGTGGCATGATGATGATAAACAATGAAGTGCTAGTTGATGCTAATGATGCTAGTGCAGCAACCCCATGTCTATCAAAAATCACCTCCGAACCAAAGTATCTGGATATCCAATCTAAAGAGAGAAACTAGAAGCAAAATCCAAATGAGTATCCAAATCATGCACTGGACTCCCATTGGATCTCATAAAACACCTACTTGACCCAGTTTTTTTTTATGTTGTAGGGCCCACCACTGGGCATCACGATTTTCAGTTATAGACTCATAAGTAGATGAAATCAATAAACTAATTAATGAACAATGATCCACATACATGCCACCTATATGATAATCAAGCAATTATGATGTTTCAGTTCAACCCTTATTAACGGACAAGCATGATGATGCAACAAGGATGTCCTCAGTGGAGAGTGTTTCTACTGGAAGTTGGTACTATAAGGTCAACAAAGGGTAGACGGAAGGCTATGATAATAGGAAAATGACCAAAGGCTTGACCATTTGCTGCTGATGCTGAACTAGGAGACAAGATGATCATCTAGTTGTGAGCCAAAGAGGAGAGTCTAATACATGAGTTGTTGAACTGTAAGATCCCTCTATAATCTGGAACTGGTGCTATGATGTATATCAACTAGATAATGCATGGTCTCCCCAATAAGGTATAAACACCTAAGTTCCTCCTCACTGGTAGATATGAGGCATTGACTAGTATTACCCCCCATCAAGATCGGCACAAGGATATGATGCTGCGACTGTAATATCCCCCCCATCAAAACTAGAATAGGGTATCATGGCATGAATGCACATGTCCTCCCAATAGCTACTGGCATGAGGAGAAGAGGGATGAAGCACTGACTGGCACTATGCTCATGTAAGTGTTCATGGAACACTCACTCAATACATCTCCATAGGAATAGGTCAACACCGGTGTAGTGTGATCTTGACTCTGGCTAGAAGGCATAATGCACTAAGAGTATCACAACTGGGAAAAGATTACAACATGATCATTGGAAAAAGTCAAGCCTTTGTCATAGGGAAATGGAGGGCTCGATGGATGTATAACTAAGTAAATGACGGAATGTGAGCGGATGTGTAGATGATATCATATGAAATAGAGTGAACCAAACCCTAAATAGAATCACTCAAATCCACTTTAAAAGAGAACTAAGGAATCCATCATCACGTGTCTCGTTAATAAAGGAAAATGGAAGGTTTGTTAGCTGATTTATCATTTAATGGCATGATACTTGGATAATTTCTCATTAATAGGCTTACTGCAATCTCATGTATACATGAATCATAAACTAGAAATAGCAAATGCAAGGTGGGACTAAGACTGAAAAATACATCATGCTAAACCACCCTGCTACCAATATAGTCTAGACATATACGTCAAGACTCAAGAGCACTCCACATATACATGTACTCTGAGCTAAGTTATCAACAGGCTCCATAGAGAAAGACAGATGGCATCCATGTTGTGACAAAACTGAATAGCAGGTACCCATACAAAATGGGGTACAACAAAGACCATAATGAGCTTTCCAACTGTCAGTGATTCTTTTCTCAACATTGTAGTTCTAATTTAAAAGGAAATTGAAATTGATGCTTAGGTTTTATAAGATTGAACCTTGTCGAAGTGTTATTACCATATAGAATTGGAGGATAATTTCTTTTCTTAGATTTAATTGTCATGTCCTTAGTTTTTTTAGTATATGCATACTCTTCTTTGTAGACTCGAAGATTTTCTTTCTGGTGACTTATTAGTTAGTTTTTTTCTGTTCTACCTAATGGGAGCTTTGTTGTAGAAATGTATCTTTATTATATAAACGTATTGAAAGATTTTTTGATTTTTCAGGTATGGATAAATCTTGGACCACTTCTGTACCATTTCGCAGATACGTATGCACCTGAAGATGTAAATATTTTCCTTTAGTGCAATGTAATTTGTTTTCAGTTAATTAGATTTGGGTGTAAACTCTTTGGATATCTGTGAAATAATTCTGAAATTAATTTGTACTTTGATTCTTCAGGAAATGTCAATTGAACTCAGTTTGGAAGATGTGAAAAGGCTAGCATTTCATTATGGATTTGAGATGGAGGTAATACCCTGTTTCATTCTTTTCAGGTAAAGTCGTCAGGTTCAAGATATATATTAATACTTTTACAATTTTACTGAGGTGTGTATTCCTGCATCTTTTTGGTTACCAGACAGAGAGAACTATTGAGACAACTTACACTGCAAACCCAACTTCCATGATGCAAGTAAGATGGTCTTGACATTATTTTTGAGACATTTGCTTTTCCATATCCATCTACAGAACTTTTCTTTAGATTGCCCTGCACCAGTTACTGGGGACCATTAATCTGGAAATTGCATGGTTATTCAAAGTTCATTTGGTTAGCCCAATTTTTGTAACGGTGTATCCTCAGAAGCAAGAAAACTATAGGAAAAATTATTGTAGTAGATATTGATGATTGCTGATATTTTTATCCATTATGTAACATACTATTGCAGAATCGATACTTTGCTGCCTTCTGGACAATGAGAAAGAAGGGTTCGGCTGCAAAAAATGTTCCTGTACAAGATTTATGATAAAGGGTTCCTTTTCACTCCAGTGTTTATTGAGATGCTGATTCGTGTACCTGTGTTTACTTCCATGGTGTTAACTTCAACATCAGCCTGGCATTGCACATCCAGTTGTAATTAAAATTTCAGCGCCCAGGATTTCTGATTCTTTGTTGTATGGCTAGGAACTTTATAAATATATATTTCCCTGCCTTCAAGCTTCAGCATTTTTCCAAACACGGTGAGCGCATTAAGTTCTCCCATTGAAGATTTCACATGAGAATTTCCGATAATGATTCATTAGATTCATGTCAAATTATTCCTTGAATAGTCTTTCTAGGAGTCTGGTTTCTTTTTACTTTAGTTTCTTCCTACTAGTCAGCATTTTCTGTTTTTAAAAGTTTCTTAACTTCTTACTCGTCTCGAGTAATAAAACTCCACTGGAACGAGTTGTAATTCTGTTAAGTCCAACTTACTGATTCATTATCAGAAATAAACATGATGAGCACTCTTTGGAACTGGAAAATGACATGCATGAGAAAATTATTACCAACATGACTCCTATTCTTCACTGCCATCTCAGAGCTGCTTATAAGGGCTATTATTAATTATAATATGAGTACAACAAACAACAACTGGGATAGCATCATATCCGTGGCTTTCTTATTGGTGATAACCTCTTGACACAGGCACGTATTCATTTTGGATCACTTTCCTTTGATGGGGTAACGTCCTGATCAGCTTGCCAAACTCCATTGGCTTCAGTACTCCAGAGTTGAAGTGGAACTAGTAAATTCAAAGCAATTCCTTTAATTTTGATAAAGCCTTGACACAAATAAGCTTTGATTTGTCAGTATTTAGTACGCTCGAGGAGAGTGGTCGCCAACATAGAGTATTTTACGTGGACATGGACATGAAAACAAATATCCCACCAAATTACATGGACATGGACATGTATTTCAGGAATGCATTCCTTCCTCCAAGTTTTAGTAATGACAGTCCTGGACAAGAAATCCCACTCTGAATAAAAACTATTTAAATTATAAAATATTAGAATCTATTTTTAACCATAATTAATCACAAATTTATATAATTAAAACATCCATATCCAATTACACAATTCGGAAAGTGGTATCAAAATAAAAAAAATGATGGTATTTCTTATTATAAAATTACTAATGTTTAAATCAAAATGACATACGATGATATTAATTTGATTATAGCCTTCATCATATAAATAGTAAAGAGTGTCATGACAAAAATAATTGAAGGAAAAAATGGACGAGGCTTTAGATGTTAGTTGAATAAACCTCTGTTTTGTACTTTGCAGCAAATGTCAAAGCCATTTGCATCCTGAAAAATGTGTCATGACACTCTAACCAATCCCTACTGAACCACATTAGCTGAGACTCATTATGTTTGCATCATCTTCTAGATCAACATTTCATCATGTTGCTTGGCCCTTTAAAATCTGTGGTTTCTTCCGAAGTCAAAGACCTGAGGCTTTATGCAGTAGAAATAGGTTCTCTGTTCTCTAGGAGGCAAGGTCGTTACTCTTGATAGAGTGGAAGAAGCTATAAGTGGACACTTTTTCTATGTTGTGGAGAAACTAGATATCCATGTTCAATTTCTCCAAGCCTAGGAGTATCCATGTTTGTGTAGCAGATGACCTCCACTGTATGGGAAAATAATGATACCATGGACTTCTGATTTTTCCACCAAACATTGTTCAACACTCATAGTGTCACCCTCTTCCCCTCATAGATCTTGGACTCTTACCACATAAACTATTCAATGCACATAAACATATTTTATAGTAGGGGTTGCTAATTAAGCATCCTCTCTAATATGATATAGTAATTAATATATCTAGTCTCAATGGGCTTGAGGAGTTCCTTCCTTCTGTAAGCCTTGTATAGAGCTAAGGGAGTGGAGTGGTTGCAGATAAACATTTGCACATATCTAGCAATCGAGGCATTTTTTAGTGCATGCCTACATCAATAATTATGGGTGTACTTTCCTTGAATTAGCAACCCAATTGATAAGGGAATTGTTGTTGCATTTATCATAACTTGCAACACATGGGAAGGGTTGACCTCTATAACATAACAAAGAATCTCAAATTGGAAAGTTGTATCAATGTGTTTTCTAGAAAATTGCTATATGAATGAATAGACTTGCAATAGATGTCTTAGTGATGTTGATGAGTGGGTGCCTACTATTTGTACCCCATCCATGATAACAAAGCAACCTCTCCTCACTCATGTTTGTCTCAACTCTTTGCCTAAGGGTGCATATGATGTCCATTACATTGTAATTGCTTTGATTATCCCCTAGTAAGAAGATAAAGTTGTTGAATTTTTAAGTTTTATGCGGTATTCTTCAATTGCTGAAGCATAACAAGTTCACCAGTAGAAACAAATGCACAAATACACAAGATGTAACTTGGGAAGACCCTCATGGGGTAGAAAGACCCAGCAAGCCTTTTCCTTATGTCAGAGTATCTTCTTAAAATGTCAATACGTGCCTTGGCATGCCTTCAACAAAATCCTCGGAGGGTGAAGGCAAACGTACGTAGAGCAAGAACCTATGAACCAAAGACAAAGCTCTTCACTAAGTGTGCAATAACCAAAGACACAAGTGCACAACCTAGGAGAGAGATGGATCACAAAGTGTGAATGAATCATTATGAATGAATGAGGAGTGACTCACTCCTTTATTTATACATGATCAACCACAAGCTTATGAACAAGGCCGACAATAAAAATAATAGAATAATAATCTGTTACAATAAAATATTCATTGGCTGAACCCTAACACTAGCATCTAGGTGACATGAGGTCAACTCTAAGGATAAAGACATCATCATCTCAACCACTAAGCTATCAGTAAGGCACCTCTACTAGCTAGAGTGTGAGGAACCCACATCCCTACTATTGGGTGTTGACTGGGCACCAAGTGTTGACACTGAGAGGGGGGTGAATCAGTGTAGACCAGTTTTTACTTAACTTTAACCTTCAAAAACCAAACTTGTTAAGCAACACCTTTTATATAAATAAATTATTCACAATGAAGTATGCACCATTAATTACAGAACCATCAATGAATCAAAATGAAGTGTGTAACATTAATTACAAAACCATAAATGAATCAAATGATATATAAATAATTAATCACAAGTTTAATCAATGAATAGTTTAATCAATGAAACAATTATTAACATTTACATGCATTATCATTTACACATTATATCATTAGCATTTATAAACAACCATGAAGATCACAAACCATATGAACACCAAGATTTTTACATGGAAACCGAGTGACTGGGAAGAAAACCACGGAAGCTTCACTATCTTACTTTGTCAGGATTAAACACTGGCTGGGGCAACAACCCCTTACAATTTATTTATGAAGATCAAAGACTCCTTTAATTGCACTCTGACTTTCTGGCACCAACCGGGAGGGACACCAATCCCTTAAGCCTATTGAGTAGGCCCTAGCACCACCCTACCACCCTGAAATGACAAAAGAAAAAGAAAGACTCAAGAGAAGGACTCTAGACTGACTCAGTGCAAGCACTGCAAACAACTGTCAATTGACAGTCACAAGTGAGAAACTCACTTGTTTGACAACCCCCTCAAGACACAAGGACTAAGAAGACTCACCAAGACAAGACTCAGACAACCGGGAATAAAGACTCAATAAGACTCAATTAGGCAAGCAAGGAGAAACCAATCAAGAAGACATAAGGTTGAAAACTACTCAAGAAAGAAGACCAAATAGAGAAGAGGAAGACAAGGTTAGAGGGCTGATAAGGACAAACCTAAGAAGGGCCACAACTAGAGAGGAAGAGCAGATCAAAACTACTAGGTATGAGGGTTGAAACTAAGGGAAGGACAAACCTAAAGGAGCGTCGAAACTGATAGGATGAACAAACTGAAAGGAGAAAGGGAAACTACAAGGTATGAGGGCTGAAACTAAAGAAAGAGCAGACCTATAGGAGGGTCGAAAATTGATAGGATGAGCAGATCGAAAGGAGGAGGGGAAACTACAAGGTATGAGGGTTGAGACTAAGGGAAGAACAAACCTAAAGGAGGACCGAAACTGATAGGATGAGCAGACCGAGTGAGAAGGGGAAACTGCAAGGTATGAGGGTTGAGACTAAGGGAAGAGCAAACCTAAAGGAGGGTCGAAACTGATAGGATGAGCATATCGAAAGGAGGAGGGGAAACTACAAGGTATGAGGGCTGAGACTAAGGGAAGAACAGACCTAAAGGAGGATCGAAACTGATAGGATGAGTAGACCGAGTGAGAAGGGGAAACTACAAGGTATGAGCGCTGAAACTGATAAGGAGAAGGCAGTTCACCAAGGCCGAAACTAGTATGACAAGGGAAGGCTTAAACAAGAGTTGGCCGAAACATAAAGAGAAGAGAAGTGGTAGGTTATAGGCTTAGGAGAGGAGCTAAAGAGTGAAGGAAGATAACGCTAGGTGTTAAGGATATAGTTTAGGGCTTTATGAACAAGAGTAGGACTAACGCTAGGCTCAAAGATGAATGGAATAGGATAGCGCTAGGTTAGGAGATAAGGTAAAGGTAGCTAGGGCTTCAAAGGAGACTAACACTAGGGCTTTAGGATGAGAATAAGAGGAGGATAGATCTTAAGGAGAGGATCGCTAGGTTTTAGGAACAAGAAAAGACTAGGGCAATGGTAACGCTAGAAGGAGAAAGATCTACGCTAGGGTTAGGCTAGCTAGGGCTAGGGTTCAAGCCAAAATTTTGCTAGGGCTTTATTGAAGAAAAGAAATTCAAAAATAAACCCTACACAAGGATATGGAAAGATCACACCCGTGAGAGAGGAGATCCAAGACTTGATGGCGCAAAGCTTCCTTCCATCCAACAAATCCAACACAAACCTACAAGACACTCTTGCTCTCCACAAACCAAAACCCAGCAAAGTGCAGGAGAGAGAGAGAGAGCAAAAGGATGAAGAGAAATGAATAATGGGAGGCTTATTTATAGTGAACTTTAGGAGGAATTAGGGTTTAAGAAAATAATAAAATATTGGTCATGAGAAATAATAAAATATTGACTAGTCAACCCACACACACACCTAGAGGGGCTTTTACCCAACCCAGAGGGGCTTTTGACTCATTTCAAGGGCTCCAAGTGGCTTCAAACTTGGGCTTGAATCTGAGGAAAAGGTCTCCCAGACAACACACAAACAATCACACACGAGGGGCTCCACAAAGGGCCTAAACCAGGGACAAGACCACAATCAAAGACCACAGTCAAAGACTTAGTTGACATCAAGACCTCAATCAAAGACTCAGTTGACATCAATGACAACACAAGACTCAAACAGACCATGCAAGGCTCAGATTGACCAACAATCTCCCCCTTTGTCATTGATGACAACTGACAACAAGTTCCCCCTCAGGGTGAGCTCCCCCTAACAAGGACATCTCTCCCCCTGAAAATCTCTCCCCCTTTGGCATCAATGGCAAAGGGTAGCTGGTTGGAAGAAGCTGAAGAAGAAGCTGAAGCTGATGAAGACTGAAGCTGCTGAAGATAGAAGCTGAAGAAGATAGAAGAAAAATCTAATGAGGAGTTGATACAATACCCAACTGCTAACGAAGATACTCGAACGTTGTAGTTGGAAGAGGTTTGGTGAAGATATATGCGAGTTGTTATGTTGTTGGGACATATTCTAACTCGACAACATTGTCCAAAACTTGTTCTTTGAGAAAATGGAACTTGATTGGAATGTGCTTTGTCTTGGAATGCATCACTAGATTCTTTGAAATACTGATTGCACTGGTATTGTCACAAAATATGGGGATTGGCTCATCATATGTCACCTGTATGTCATGTAGATTTTGTTTCATCCAAAGGATCTGAGTACAATATGTTGTTGCTGCTACATATTCCGCCTCTGCTATAGAAAGAGTGATAGAGGACTGCTTCTTGCTTAACCATGAAACTGAGCAACTACCCAAAAGGAATGCAACACCACTCGTGCTTCTGCGTGTATCAACACATCCTGTCGAATCTGCATCTGAAAAGACAGCTAGATCCAACTGGTTTCCTTTGGGATACCATAACCCAAATTCTTTTGTGCCCTAAAGATATCGAAAAATTCTCTTAACTGCAACCACATGAGCTTCTGTAGGAGCTGCCTGAAATCGGGATACCTGTCCAATTGCATGCATCACATCTGGTCTAGAAGTTGTCACATATAACAAACTACCAATCATTGATCTGTAACTTTTCTGATCTGTTGCTGGTGATGTGTCATCTTTACTAAGTTTGCAACCTGTAACCATGAGAGTATTGACTGCCTTGCATCCTTCCATACCAAACTTTTTCAACATTTCTTTAATATACTTTGTCCGAGATATAAAGATACCATCATCAAGTTGTGTAATCTATAGACCCAAAAAGTATGTCAACTCACCAAGTAGTGACATCTCAAATTCCTTCTGCATATCTAAAACGAACTGCTGACTAAGAGTGTTATCATCACTCCCAAAAATAATATCATCCACATAGACCTCAAGAATAATCAGATGTCCTTGATCCTGTTTGAAGTATAAGTTGCTCTCCACATTACCTCTGCAAAAACCTTTCTGTTGCAAATATTTGTCAAGTCTAGCATACCAAGCTCTAGGAGCTTGTTTTAGACCATAAAGAGCCTTCTTCAACCGTCAAACATAGTTCCTATTTTCTGATAACTGAAAACCTTCAGGTTGTTTTATGTAGACTCCCTTTTTAAGTTCCCCATTTAGAAAAGTTGATTTGACATCCATTTGGTAGACTGTAATATTCTTGGAACATGCATATGAGTATCATTCTGATGGCTTCCATTCTGGCAACTGGAGCAAATGTTTCATCAAAATCAATTCCTTCTATTTGTGCATAGCCTTTACATACCAACCTTGCCTTACTTCGTGTAACCTGTCCATTTTCATCAACCTTGTTGCGAAAGATCCATTTTGTGTCAATAACATTCTTATCTTTTGGTCTAGACTCTAATTCCCATGTATCATTTCTCTTTATCTGATCTAACTCTTCATGCATAGCTTTCATCCAATTTTCATCTTGACTTGCATCTGCAAAATTGTTAGGTTCTATAGTAGATAATAAAGATAAATGAACTTGCTCAGAAACAATTTTTCTTACCTTGCGAGTACTTACCCCTTCATCGACATTACCTATGATCTGCACGGATGGATGATTCTTCCGGTACCATGTCTTTGGAGGAGACTTTAGCTATTCTGGAGACTTTGGTAGTTCTGTAGTTGTTCTTGAAGGAGACTTTTGTTGTTCTGGAGCTAATCTTGAAGGAGACTTTAGCTGTTCTGGTGTTGATTCTGACTCTACTTCTACTTGTTGTTGATCATCTACAACTTGTAATTGCTCACTGTTCTGTTCTGGTTCCAAGATGTTATCCTCGTCATCTTCAGATTCCTCTTGACTGATTATAGATGTAGTTGGAGTAGACTCATCAACTTTGACATGCACACTTTCAACAATCTTTCCCAATCTGTGATTGAAGCATAAATATGCCTTCCTTTTGCAAGAATATCCAAGAAAGATGCCTTCATTTGTTTTTGAATCAAACTTACCCATCTTTTTGTCCATCCTTTTGATATAACATTCGCTGCCAAAGATTCTGAAATACTTGATATTAGCTCTTTTCCCTGACCATAGCTCATAAGGAGTCTTTTCACTGTCAGTCCTCAGTAGGGCTCTGTTAAGAATGGGAACTGCTTGACCCCAATACTTGTTATCCAACTTGGCTTCTTGTATCATTGTTCTGGCCATTTCTATGACTGTCCTGTTTTTCCTTTCAACCACTCCATTTTGCTAAGATGTTCTAGCAGTTGATAGTTGTCTCTGAATTCCTTTATTTGCACAATACATGTCAAATTCACTTGAAGTGAACTCACCACCATTATCTGATCTGAGATATTTTATTTTCATACCTGATTGTTTTTCTGCCTGTTTCCTGAAATGTTTGAAACATTCAAATGCCTTTGACTTCCTTTTCAGTAGATATACCCAAGTCATTCTGGTGTAGTCATCAACCAATAACATAAAGTATTCTTCTCCTTTTAAGGTTTTTGAGCCCATTGGTCCACAAAGATCTGTATGAATAAGTTCTAGAGTCTTTGAGGAGGAATATTCTTTAGACTTGAACTCTGCTCTAGTCTGTTTTCCTTGTTGACAAAATTCACAAACTATATTGAGAGGTTTGCTGATTTCTGGTAGATTTCTGACTGCATTCTA